>CENQ01108364.1_pt1 | contig 11598 bp, 8 predicted proteins | sample 356171 | NCBI WGS metagenome assembly CENQ01 (sample SAMEA2619802, study PRJEB7988) | marine metagenome | biome: marine biome (ENVO:00000447); feature: surface water layer (ENVO:00002042); material: "saline water (ENVO:00002010), including plankton (ENVO:xxxxxxxx)" | depth 5 m
CATTAATGTCATACAGTAATCCGCGTTCTTTACCAATCTTTATTATTAAATCTTCAAATACTTCGTTTTGTTCGCGTATGTGCTTATAGGTAGCTTCATGTAAAGTATCAATATCAACGTGAGTTAATAAAGTTTTCCACGCTTTGCTGTTATCATTTGCTTCAATGTATTGAACAACATTTTTACCGTCTTTTTCCCATAGCGCTTCAACTAAAGTTCTTTTATCATTACAAAAATGAGCTGATATGAAGGTATGACCTTTCATTATTCTCTCCTAATTTTTAAAGTATAACTATTTATAACTTGTGGAGTACCATTTGGAAATTCTTGAGATCGATACACAGTTGCAGACGATCCAGCTGTACCTACGATTCGAGTTTGATAATTACCAGAGCCATCGAGTCTCGTATCAGTCATGGCTGTTCCTTTGGTTGTTCCACTACCACCTACTTGATATCTTATTGTTGAACCAGCTACTGAAGATGTGTAATAGTTCATAGATTGTTTCAATATTTGACTAAAATCAGAATCAGTTGTTCTTTTTAAATTATTATCGGCGTCTATTAAAAGAGGCAATCTATTGTCAGTGTGTCTTATATTTGGATCTCCAAATGCCGCACCTTGATTTGTTCTATATAGATAAAACGTAGTTACGTCAAACGGTTGATCTACAGCTTCTGGAATACCACCTGCAGAATAAAGCGCAGTATTTGCACGTGTATCAGTAAATACTGGTTTGTTGCTTATTAATGTATGATCCGCTAAAGTTGCGGCTGTATGTATTCTGAAAGTTCCATCCATATCACTGTCTGCCACTAAAAGATCAATTGCTGGAGATATGAACGTATCAAACATATCTGTTGTTGTCATTGCTTGTATATTTGCACCGTCATAATATACTGGAAATCTTTTATTATTGGTATCAGTCACTGCTGTACCGCTAGTTACAGTTTGTTTTAATTGATCGTATGTTACAGTGACTGTTTGAGGTTCTTGTGTTTGAGCTTCTGTAAAAAAATCACCGCCATCGCCGTGAACACCATCACCATCACCGAAAGATTCTTGTGAAGCGCCCGCTGTTTTACGAGTATCATCCATAGCGTTTAAGTTTCCAGCACTACTGTCAACTTCAAGTATTACGGATGGATCTTGCCCGTACATGTATACACATTTTCTTTGAATATTGATGATATCTGATGAATCCATTTCTCTGAAATTTCCATCAGTATCATAATATAAAGGTCTACGGGCTGCCATGATTAAGTACTCGGAGAGAATAACGTCTTGAGTACTGATCCACCTGAATCTTTTATCAAAAGCGCCACTGGATTTTTAAATCTATTTGATACAACACTACCAAGAGCTATAGAAAAAGAACCTCTAGCTGAATCAAATGCTATACCTTGTGCACTGTCTTTTTGAAATTGAGCTCTTACTTGAGTTTGTGTAGTTCCTGTGTTTGTTATAACGCCAGTGTCAGGTTCAAATGCTAATGTTCCTAAGCTACCTGCAACGTTTGAAATAGTGAGTTTCTGAGTCGATCTAATTTGAACATAATCAGAATCTACTAAACTTACAATAGCCGCCGAGTCCGTTGCGTTATCATTAATAAGTGCTAATATCTGTGCTGAATCAGTAGAGTTTTGAAACACAAAATTTACCGCTTTAGCCAAACTTGCTTTGGAAGTTATACCTGCATCTAAACTATCTAAATCGCCTGTATTCTTTGACAACAGGTTTGTTTTAGTTACTAAACTTGATACTGGATCACTTAAATTTACTGTTACTAATGCCATCTAATTTCTCTACAATATTTGTTAATACATTCTTTATATCACTGACTTCATTTTTAAGTTTTTCAATATCGTCAGCTTGATTTTTTCTCGCTTCTTTACGTTTCTTTGCGGCCTCTACTTCCTCTTTATTTATATTTAGAATAGCACCTGTGCTATTTCTAACATAACCATCATGGCCTTCTACTTTTATATAGTTCATTACGTACTCAGTGCTATTACTCTTAACTCTCTAATCATTGGTACTCTAGCTTGATTAGTGCTTCTGAAAACAATCTTTATTTGAAACTTTGTAAATGCAACTAGATCTCCTCCAGTTCCTCCGGCTAAATAACGATACTCTCTGAAAACTTGCAAACTGTCATCACTAGGAGGTGTGTTTTCAGGTGATACTAACGAAAATCCTTTGTCATTTATATCTTCATCTGATGTTGCGGTTCTAAAAAATACTTGAAAATCAGCTTCAGCAGGTTTATTAGCGGCGAGTATTATTTTTAAGCCTACTGCATCAGTTTCAAGTTGAATTACTCTCGATAAATGTTTTGCTGCGGAACTTCCATTTTTAGTGGTTTCATTAGCAAAAGCTATAGGAACATTAAATCCAACTGTAGCTGATGAATCTTGTTTGTCAATTAAGTTATCAATAAATGTTACTGACGTTCTCTGCAAATCTATCATAGGTGAAACTGATGAATCTCTTGTTGACATGTTTATTTGCATCTCAAAAGATTTATTTCCACTCATTTGAGCGTGTTCAGCACTATCATTAGCAACTAAACGCCTGCCTACTAAAAAATTATTTTGATTAAATCTTATTGTTGAAAAGTCATCATCTCTTTGAAATGCTGTTTCAGTTCCTGCATAAGATCTTGCACTAGTTGATTTAATTAAGCCATTTATTTGTGTTGTTTTTGGTTGTATATATGCGAGATTAGGAAACATGACACTATAAGGTATATTTCTTGAAACAGTAACATCACTTCCTCCGCCTATGGCATCAGATGAAGCCGCACCACCTGCTACATACGTAAAGCCAGTCCAATCAACTTTTACAATATTTCTGGCACCATTTAAGTTTGCAGTAGAAATACCTCCCATGGTAGTTGCACCTTGAATTAAGATAGTTTGGCCAACTTGAAGTCCTGAATTAGGATGAGAAACTCTAATTGTTGTACTGCCATTAGTACAAGTTAATGGATCTATTATGAGTTTTCTTCGACCTAAATCAGGATTAGTTAATTTTACTACGCCTGGTGATTTAGTAAAAGATGCAGTAAAGAGTTTAAAACATAAATCTAAATTTTGTGATGAAGTAAAGTTAACGTTATTCGAAGAAAGAAATAAACTACCAGACACAGGCTGCCTATTAATTTTTTTCTCTGTGCCTCCAACAACAAATTCATCTATTTCTGCAACCCAAGCTTTATAAGTTGAGACTGGAGAATTTACTGTAATTGCGTAATCAGTTTGACCATTTAAAAATATTGGTTCAACAAATTGAAATGTTGTTGCTGATGATGCATCTGCACTTGTTGCAACATCTGAGCTATTTACTGTAACCTGTGAACCCGGAATGATTTCAAACGCTGATGGAGCGCCATTAACCATAGGTCTTAACTCAAGATGTACAGGTAAAATAGAATCTTTGGCTGAAAAGAATAATTGAATTTTAGTTACATATACACCGTTTGTTTCATCTATAAAAAATGACTGAGCTATTGAATGTTTATTTAAATTATATCCTATTGAAGTTTTTGCCATCTTTAACTCGCTTGTTGTAATCTTTGTTTATAGTGTCCGTGCACGGTGTAAACATTGCTTCCACAATATACATCATAACTCATAGTATCTGTTCCTATGTAAACTGTAGGAACTAACTTATTAAAGTGTTCTATGGACTCTACTTTTACATTATTTATATAGTCGCCTACACATACGTTTTCAGCTTTCTTCCAATTTCCATTTACTAAGACTGGATGATCGTTTGTAATTTTTAACTCGTTATTAATAATGTAATAGTTATTTCTCATGTGTTTATGCATCACTTCTATGACTGTACCATAAGAAACTATATCTCCAACTTTTACATTAGTAACTTGAGATAGTCTGCCATTTAACATGACAGTCATATCTTCAAGTAAACATAAAGCATGTGCAGTACCTTCACTTGCATCAACACCATGTGCATTATCAGTACCATGACTACTGTTATCTGGATTACCCGGATCACCACCTTCAGGGCCATCATAACCACCACTACTAGTATTGCCTCCAGTGGTACCGCCGTCTCTACCATCGTCATTACCATCGTCTCCGCCATAGTAATTTTTAGGATATATGTTTCCAGCACCTTCAACTGTTAATATTCTAGTTGAATGATACGATCCTTGTTTAGTATCAATCAATCCAGATGCAGTGTAACTAGTTTTGGCCACAGTTCCAGCAAAGCTTTCATCAGTTCCAGTAATATCCATCAATTTAAATTCTCTAGTTCCGGTTCTAAATCTTAACCCGCTATTATTTGGTACTATGAATGCACCTTCAATAGCGCCATTATTATCAGTAATTAACGTTTGATTTGTTGCATCTGGAAAAGTTGTCACTCTATCAAATATATTACTATTATCTCCATCTCCAGCTGGATCACCATATTGAACGAATGACTCTGCATTTACATAATTTCCAGTAGCAGAATCTGAAATATGTTTATCATCAAAAAATGCAAATACTCGTGTATTTGGTCTCATGCCAGTTGCTTTAAAATAAACTTTTCTTGATCTTATAAATGGTGCAAACGCAGTTTGAACAACTTTATCTTCAATTAAATCTAATATTGTATCTTCACTTACCACTCTATTGTAAGCTCCACTTATTGAATTAGTTTGACTACCTATTTTTAGATCTTCATTGCTCAACCCTCCCCAGTTCCATGACCAGTTATTCCAATTATACGCATTTTGAGGAGACAATTTAGTTCGTTTAGTAATGATTTTATTTGGTAATCTTTCAGTATCTCTCCACTCATCTGAAGACGGTGAAAGAGTAAGGTTTCCATCAAAAATAGCAACACTAAAAGGGTTTATCGATATAGATTTGCTCGCTAAACTTTGATTTATGTGTGCACTGTCATTATAATGTAAGTAAATATTATCACCTTTTCTCCAAACATTAGACGAACCACCAGAATCAAATTCTAATTTAATGTTATCTTCAAAAAATGCTGGTCTCAATACATGTTCTATTGGATCAATTGCTGCTCTATACTGTGTCTGTGGGATAGCCGCAGAAAAAGTGTGATCTCTAAAGTTGTCCACAAAAAAACCTGCTTTTGTTCTATCATTTCCACTAGAATCTAAAACTTGAAAATGCTTGGTTGCAGTTTCTAATAAACTAAGTGAAGTGACTTCTTCTAAGTTAGCTACTCTATTTTCAAGAACACCAATGTCTTTCATAGTAAATCTTCTGTATTCCATCTTAGTTAAAGAAAGATCTGAATCATTTTGAGTATTTGGACCTAAAACAACATCGTACAATGCTAAAGAATTATCCGGTTTTTGTGGAGGTGAAGGATTAAATCCAATTTCTCCTCCAATGTAATTTAATACGCCATCTTTATTAATTACAATTTTAGCCGCCTGTGACTGATAATAATTTACATCTAAATTAACTGCAGTTCCCGGTTGTGGTAAATTATGAATTCGAGCTTGTGTTCCAGTAAATTCACCATTTGAATCCATAACAGATCTAAAATCTAAATGATCAATTAATTTAATCAGTTCACCTTTATTATTTCTAAACTTCGGAATTAATGCATCACTAACACCACCACCTACATATGATGGTCTTGCAAAAAACTCACCGTTATTTCCATGCTCAAAATATTGATATGTAACGTAAACATAAGTGCCGGCTGAACCCGGTGAAGTTTCACCGTCTCTTAATAATAATCTACCTCTAGCATAATGATTATCTCTCTGGCCATTATCTAAAGTAAATTTTCTTCTAAAGCTAACTCCACCAGCACCCGGACTGTCAGCGGCAATATGCTCTATTGAAAAAATATCAGCTTTAGGTAATTGTATGAATGTTAAATCGCCATCAACTGATATCGGATAAAAATCACTTTTTGTGGTTAGTGTTTTTGTTCTGTGTGTGGCTTCTCGTTTAGTAACATATGCTAAAACTTCCATGCTCTTAGATGCTGGAAGATTACTAACTGTTACAGCTTTACCTCCAGCAGAAAGAACGGGATTAGGTTGAGCTCCAACGCGAGTAGTTGGTGTTATAACATCACTATCAACGGCAGCAAATACCCAATCACCTGTATTAGTAAAGAGTTCTGAACTATCCGGTAAGTTTAATGATAATGCGCCACCACCTGTTGTTACACCTGTAAATCTTTTTTGTGCAGTAAATGTAACACTATTAGCTACAAAGCTTTGAGGTCTTCTTTTAGGTAATGGAAATATTGATGTATTTTGATCAGCTTCTTTTAATACAGCTTTACTAGCTTCTAATTGAATATTGAAAGTATTAGTTATGCTTGTACCTATACTCTTTGCATCACGAAAAGCTTTTCCTGAATTCATTTGGACATCAAATAAATGATATCTATAGTTAGCACCTTCTTCTGTTACACCTTTAACTCTTGCGGTACCAATAATACTTCCTTGATTATCTTGAGAATCATGAATATTCATTTTTTCAAATGTATCAATATCCGGTAACCCCTTTGTAGCTGAATCGGTGTCAGCTACTGAACTCCCTGGATTTACTACTACATAATTTCCAAAACTTGCACCTACTTGTTCATTTTGAATTAATCCAGTTGCTGTAACTTTAGAAACTCTTATATTTGTAGGATATGTTCTAGCCGCTCTATAACCATCAATAACAACAACGCCATTACTTATTTTCAAAAGTAAATGAGAGTCTTGTGAATCTGGTTCAAAATGTGCAATAAAAGGTTTTACAATATAATCACCAGAATTTTCTTTAATTCTCGTAGCTATCATGTCATTAGGAATATTGTAAGAATCTTCAATCGTTATGCCTTTGAAGATGATGCCTTCTTTAATATCAGCAACGAATATAAAACTATCATTTCCCGTAATTTCTGTATCTACTGCAATTGTAAGTTTAATTCTATATCTATCAGCGCCTGGAGCAGTTATATTAGGAGTCGTCCCTTGATTATCATATAATCCATCATCATCTGTAACGTTTACAACGTCTTCAGTTACTTTATAACCTAACTTTGCAGTACCCGTATCTGTATATTTAGATATGATTTTAGACTGTTGTTCAACGAATACAAAGTGTCCTCTTACATAATATATTCCTTCAGCTAAAGTTGCAAGAGTACCAACACCAGTTGCGTCGGTACCAGTTACGTTTTCAACTTTTAAAGTGAATGCACCTCCAGTAAGGTCTTCGCCTTTAGTAAAACGTTTAGTAGTAGTATTACTTGAAGATGTATCTCCTGATGTGCTCGTGTATCTTACAAAGAGGGTTGCTGGATCTGGTGATTCTGCAGCTATGGCATCAAGAACAACCGCTTTTATTCCAGAATCTACACCTGTAAATTCTAATCCAATATAATCAGATAAACTAGAGCCGGCTGCAGGCAAAGCATGAGTTGAAGTGTCCAATCTAACAAATTCAAATCTCGAATTAATATTAGCACCGCCGGGTTTAACAACTGCGCCTTCTTTAAATATATTACTACCCATTCTCTCTATCTGTTTTTGAAGAATGGTTTGTATTTGCGTTAATTCACGTGCTTGTAATGCTTTTCCAGTATTAAATAAAATTTTATGATAACCATCACTATCACGAAAATCATCTTTATATGTACTTGAAAAGGTTGTATTTGTTAAATTTGTTGCCATATTTGTTCTCTATACCTTAAAGAGTTATTACCACTTTGATATCTTCTTTTTGATCTTCATCTCTAAACACTGGAGCTCTATTTTCATAATAAAATATTTCTCCGCCATGTCTAACTATTCCGTCAGAATCATTTTCCACCGTACTGACAGTACCTTGACTCGTATTCAATGTTTCACCTACTTGAAAATCATGAAATCCGCTTGAATCGTTTTGGTGAAAAAATAATTTTCCTTTTCTAATTTCATCTATATGTGCTATCGCTCCTGTGGTATCACCTGAAACTCTACCATCTCTTGTAAAGTTACTAGCATCAGATGAATCTGTAAGTCTTATGAATCTCAACGCTCTACCAGTGGTTCCAGTAAAATTATTACCAGCAGCATTTTTTGGATTCTTAATTAACATTACTTGTCTGAAATCATTTGATACTACAAAGTCGTCAGCTCCAGTATTTCCTCCAGAAGAACCTTCTGGTTTTATGGTGAACATTAATGAAGTAGATTTTAATTCATCTCTCGGATCAGCCCCAAACCCATTTGGTGGACTAAGTATTGGTCTAAGTTTTGCTTCAGTCGTAGGTGAACCTGCTGTTACTCTTGCACTTGCAAAATTATAACCGCTTCCTCCGGCACGTGCTGAATCCATTTCAACTTTAACAATAGATCCACCTGTTGCTGTCGCAGTCGCCAAAGCTGTATTTCCATCTCCTTGAATCACAACAGAATGTGTTCCTCCAGCATACCCCGCACCACCATCAGTCACAGCTATGCCTGCAATTGAACCTGCTACTGCTGCCTCTTGTATTGTAAACTGTTGATTTCTAGTAGCATCAGTTATTGCAGCACTAGTTCCAACACGAACTTCTTTTTGAATAGGCATAAAATTTGATGTTAGAAATGAATTAGCTTTTGTTCCTGATATTGCGTATAAAAATTTCCACACATATCCATCAGCCGTGGTAAAAGGTGTACTCGCTTGACCTGTAGGTTTAACTGTTGATTGAACTTCAGTACCATTTCCATCTCTACCTTGTTGTAAAACTATATAAACGTTATTGTCTTCAGTTAAAACATAATAGCTTCTAGCAGTATTGGCTGAATAGTCATCATCATACGGATCATATATTGAACCAGATGTCCAATTTTTTCTTGGCACAACATAAGTACATCCTTCATGTTTTTTTATTGATTGTAAACCAGCGTATGCCATTCTTGTTTTAAACGGTGTGTCAGTAGGATCTGGTATCACTGCATCTGATGAACTATCCCAACCTTCTGATCTTCCTATTCCTATATAATAAAAAGCATCAGCACTATCTCCTAGTAATCTCCCATCAGAATCAACTTGTGCTTGATCGAATATCGATTGAAGCATATGTTTTTTAAAAGGATCTGTTATTATTGCTGCCATTGTTTATTCCTTATCTTATGATATTGTCATTACAGATTGATTTCCAATTAAAAACCAATTAGAACCATCCCATATACAAGTGGTTCCTTCATTTTGTGCTAGTTCAAATGATGTGCCTCCAGCAAAATTAGTAGGTGTTACCGTCATTGCACCTGCACCTTTGTTTGTAAAAATTTTAAATTCGCCTGTTGTCGTTCCATCACCTAATGTTACTGCTAAAGCAGAACCTTTATTACCTATTATGAGAGTAGCAGCCGAATCAGCTGCTCCATTTGCAGTAATATCATCATGAACGTATGCTGCTTTACTTATTGCAACTGATCCTTTACCTTTACCAGACAATGTTAAATTAATATTTGTATCATCACCAGCTGCACCAATAATAGGATGATTACTAGTATTTTTATTTGTAACATTAACGTGATTAACTGCACTTGCAGTTTTAGTAAAAGATATCAATTGATTGCCTGACGAATCATTTATTGCTTTTCCAATTTTAGGTTCGTTAAGTAAATTCGCTGCTAGTGTTTTATTTCTAATAGTTTGTGTACCAATGTCTGATAATAAAGTTGCACTATCATTACCTATTGTACTGCCGCCGGGTAATATTAATGTGTTAGTTGCACCTACACTGTGAGGTGCGGATCTAATTATTTGACCATGGCTATTTACTGCGCAATTAAGCTGAATCATGCCTTCAGTAGAACCACCGCCTCTAAATTCTGTAATGTATGTATGACTATTGACGAGTAAGTTTCCAGTTGCATTCGTTAATGTTTCAGTTTGCAAACTTGAAATACCAGCAAATGTTGTTGCGGATCCTCCTAAATTAACTGCAGTTGAACCTATTGTTGTGGTAGCAGTAATAGTATTATCAGCAATATTAATTGTTTTATTTTTTATAGTATTAGTTGAAGAATCCAAAAGAACAGTTCCAGTGTCGTTTGGAAATGTAATATCTCTATCTGCTGTAGGTGTAACTACTCTAAGAAAAGTTTCATGCGCATCATTTGGACTTCCAAGATACCTTATAGCTGAGTCTTGAAAGCTTACACTCGCTGAAATTTTTGAACTATCTCCACTTAGAGTTTCATATATTTCAGCAAAGTTTTCATTTATTTTTTGTCCGGCCGAGCGTAAAGTATCACCAGTGCCGTCATTTGCGCTTGTACCTATACTAATATTTTGTCTTGTCATAAAATTAATTCCTAATTAGTTCTATTTATATCAGAAAGATGAATCACTCGTATATCTTGTAAACATTTCATTATCCATAGTCTCTAAAGTTAATGAGAAGTCTGGTGTAGCTGTTCCAGCACTGTCTCTGGCTGCACTATCATCAAATGTAAATGAGTTAGGCGTAATTAATTGTTCAACACTATGATAAAATTTATTTATATCACTCGCGCTTAAGTCTTGATACTTACTAACTAAATCATTCAGCCTTGCTCTATATGATCTTCCTCCGCTATCATATAATGCAGTCATTTCTGTGAACGGAGCAATAGGTGTTAAAGTTGCTTCTTCAACTACATTTCTTGCAAAAGCCGCAGGTCTGATACTGTCAGCGTTTAAATCCATAAAGTTTAAATTTAAATTTGCTTCACTTATCGCTTCAACTTCACCTTGAAAATACCAACCTGCGGGATGTATAAATTTTTTATAAAGTTCTCTCCAAGTACTAACTGATAAACCGGATTTTATCAATATTGAATAAATTTGATATAATTTATAATTCTGTATAAATTTTTGACCTTCTGGACCAATTAAGGAAATAGATGCGTCAGAAGAATCCACTGGACTTCCAGGCCAAGGTCCTGGACCAATTATAAAAATATCATCTTTAGGATAACTAATTGTTGCTTCTTGCTGAAAAAATGCTCTAAAAAATTCTTCTGCAGCAAATCTTGTTCCTTTGTTTCTAGCAAGTTCTGCTAATCTAGTTGCATAAAAACTAGGGTCAGTAAAATTATCTCCGTTAGGTAAGCCACCAGTTATTTCAGATATTATAGAATTAAGCGATGTTGTGCTAGCCGCGTGCACGTCTCTTTGTGAAAAAAGCTGTCGTATATCATCATCAAAAGAACTAGCTCCAATTGAATCGTCTAAAAATTCATAGTAATTTTCTAAAAATGTAACTAATTTAGGAAAATCTGATGTATAAAATTCCGGAAGAGCATCTTTAACTTTTCTTACTAAGAAGTTTTTAGATCTTCTATTATGATGATAATTAATCGGCATATTATAATGTTGTTAATGTGTTTTGATTGTCTACAACTGCAAGTGTATTCGTTCTTGTCTTATCGATATCTAATACAAAATTACGTAAAGGCCTTATTGTACTTTGATTTGCAGGTACTACTGAAAATTTAATTGATTCGCCATCAACTGCAGTAGGTGCAAATCCGGTTAAATTTATTCTTCCATCCGCTTCATTATATGTACCAATGTTACTAACTTCGATGGCTCCGTCTTCATTAATAATTTGAAGAGTGTTAGTGTT
>CENQ01013153.1_pt1 | contig 11573 bp, 6 predicted proteins | sample 356171 | NCBI WGS metagenome assembly CENQ01 (sample SAMEA2619802, study PRJEB7988) | marine metagenome | biome: marine biome (ENVO:00000447); feature: surface water layer (ENVO:00002042); material: "saline water (ENVO:00002010), including plankton (ENVO:xxxxxxxx)" | depth 5 m
ACAAAAGAAAGTGGCAGTGCAGCATCAATGCTGGAAAGAATGCGTATAACGAAAGAGGGTAAAGTTGGTATCGGAACTGCTGCTCCTGACTTTCCTCTTCATGTATTCCATCCAACTTCAAATAATATTGCCTTATTTGAGAGTGGTGATCCTTTTGCCACTATGGGTCTTTCAGATAGTAATGGTTCAGTTAGTTTCTTAACCACACTTGGTTCTTTAAGAATCAATGTTGGTGGTGATGCAGGAACTATTGCTGACAATAGCACTATTGCAATGACTATAAAAAATAATGGTAATGTCGGTATCAACAGTCAAACACCAGCAAATAAGTTAGATATTGCTCTTGGTGCTGCTTGGATTTATCCTGATGAAGACGGAACTGAAGCAACCGCACTTAAACTTGGAAAACTTGCAGATTACCAACAACCTTTTAATGAAATATTAGTTGCTGACAATGATAACTCTACAACACCAACTTATACAGTAACAAGTAAAATTAATCGTTATCTTGCAAGATGGTATTTTGACCGATCTGACCCTACTGGAAGACTTAATGCATTTCAAATAAGGTCAGAAGCATCTGGAGCTGCTGTTGGTAATACATTTATACTTCGTGACTTAAAAAACACTGCCGATTCAATTAAGTTGTGGACAAATGGAAATAGTTACGTTGGTGTAACCACGGATGGAACTTCAAGAAACTTTGGTATCGGAACTGCAACACCAGGACAAAAACTTGATGTGGTTGGTGGTAATATTAGAGTTGGTAAAACTTCTAATGGTCAATTTATTGGAGAAAATAATTCAGGATTAGTAAAAATTAAATTAGATACTAGTGGTAATAGTTACCTAATTGGTGGTAATTTTGGTATCGGAACTGATTCTCCAATCGTAAGATTGCACGTTCATAATTCTGGAACTGGAGCAGGAGATCACGCTTATGCTCATTTCACTACAGGAGATACAGGATCAACTATATCTGACGGATTGACGGTTGGTATAGCTGCTAATCAAGTTGCAAGTGTAAATTATAGAGAAGCAGGTACTTTAACTCTTAATACTCAATCAACTCCAAGAATAACAATATTATCTAATGGTAATGTTGGTATTAATGATACTAGTCCAGCAAGTAACACTCAATTATCAGTTAAAACAGATGGATTGGATGATAATACATACGCTTTTACTACAGAATATAGATCTGGTAATAACGCATCAGGATATACAGCAAGTGGAATTGTGATTACAAGTAAAGCAGATAATAGTAATGGAGAAGATCATACAGCATATATTCGATTCGATAATAGGACTGCATCTCAGAATGGAGCACACGGAGTAGCTAGTTTCATCACATTGACAACTCCTGATGCTCAAGGAACTTATGGTACTGGTGAATATAATTTTTATATTAGAAATGGTGCTCCCTATTCATTCCCAAATGATCCAGCAGTACCATCAAATTTCTGGATGAGTTCATTATTTAAAATTAAATCTACTGGAGAACTTTTTGGTTATAATAATCTCAGAATTGACACAGGCACAGCAGCAGATGGAATTATCGGAGCAGCATATGGCAATTATTTTGGATTAAAACAAGCAGATCAGGGTGCAAGTGAATATATGATGATTAATAATAACACTAATACCTACATTAGTTGTACTTCTGGATATTCCATTTACATAAGACCGAGTGCTAATAGCACATCTCACGAAACTGTTTTTGCTCATGATAATACTACATTTAAAACTAATGTAGTATTGGATAACCATCAATTACGAAGGAATCAACATCATAAGGGACATATGGAAGGTGGTTATAATAATATCGGGGCTAGCTCAGGTAAAACAAGTCCAATTTATACTATCGGTTCATCCTATAATCCTAATGAAGACACTCTTAGCAATATGTACGGTATTGGATATTCTCATACAAATGCATCATTCATTAACAGTAATGCTGTTGGTGCTTGGGGAATGTATGTTGCCTCTGATGGTGATGCAAGAATATTTTTAGGTGCATCCGATGGAAGAATATTTGCAGATATGTCATATGGAAGAACTTCATGGCATAAGGGGCATTTAGAAGGAGGTCATACCAATATTGGAGCATCTCAATCAAAAACAAATCCGATTTTCACTATCGGTTCATCCTATAATCCTAATGAATCAGACCTCAGTAATATGTACGGTGTTGGATATGCAAATGGTGATAGTGCTTCATATCTTCCTGCTGGTGGTTGGGGAATGTATGTCGCTTCTGATGGTGATGCAAGAATATTTTTAGACGCACAAAATGGATATTTAAAATTTAATGGTGGTAGTGGTGCTGTTCATTTTACGAATGGGTCATGGTCAGGAGAACACAGCTCTGGAAAAATACAAACTCATGGAACCAATATGTATTTGCAAACTGCTGGTGGTTCTTGGCAATTTAGAAAAACAAATGGAACTGCTGCTGCGAATATAGCTAGCAATGGTACTTACACTGCATCCGATCTAACTTTCAAAAAAGATGTAGCGACTATTAGTAATTCAGTTGATACCATTAAAAAACTTACTGGAAGATCATTCACTTGGAAAGAAGATAATACAAAAAGTTTTGGAGTTATTGCACAAGAAGTTGAAACAGTTTTACCTGAGTTAGTATCTCTTACAGAAGAACCAGAGGGTAGTAAAGTAGAACCAAGCAAAATGGTTAATTATCCTGCATTTGCAGGACATTTTATTGAAGCAATAAAAGAATTATCAGCAAAAATTGAAACTTTAGAAAGCAAAGTTGCTGCTCTTGAAGGGTAATCATTATTAAATGAGATAGAAAAAACCGCACACTTGACACTTTGTAAAGTATGCTATATAATAAAGTCAAAATATGTTTTAGCAATGGCAACTGATCAACAAAATCATTTAAAATCTGTAGTTGAGCAATCACAGGGACTTGTGACTGAAATTAATCAACTTGAAGCAGCAGCAAAATCAAAGAGAGAAATGCTTCTTAAGTTACAGGGTATAATAGAATATCTACAACAAACTGGTGTTGAATTACCAAAAGAAGAGGAAGAAACACCTGTAGTGACACCTGAGACTGAAACTTCTGATTCTTAATTATAAATAGAAAAAAAGAATCTAAATTAGATGGCATATATTGGTCGTCAGCAAACATCAAGTACATTTTTAAAACTTGATGATCTAAGTTCACAATTTGATACTAGCACCACTACCTTCAATTTAACTGTCGGTGGTGAGGCTTTTTTTGCTGGCAATCCATATTCATTATTAGTATCTCTAGGTGGTATAATCCAAGAACCCATATCATCATTTACAATAGTTGAAAACCAAATAAATTTTGCAGCTGCTCCAAGAGCTGGTGCTGAATTTTTTTGTGTAGTTTTAGCTACAACTAATATAACTCCTCTACAGACTCTAACAATCGGAGCAAGATCAGGTGCTCATATCATGGATCTACATGGTCGCACATTTGCAGTTAAAGATCGAGCTGGAACTAATCATCCTATCGCTTTTAATCTAGCATAAATAAAAAGAAAGATAACCGAACATAATGGCAGATAGATTTCCTTTAATATTGAATACAAATTCAAATCAGATACAGGAGATTGCGTCTGGTGATAATCTTGATTTGACTGGATGTAATATTGTTGGAGCAACTATATCTGGTATTAATACTACAGGAACTACAAATCTTAATAATGTTAGTATCGCTGGTGTAACTACTACTTCAAGTAATATATCTGTAGGTAGTTCTATCGCAGTAGGAACTGGTGTAACTGTTGAGTCAAATGGACAAGCAACATTTGTAGGAATTGTTACAGCACAAAAATTTGTTGGTGATGGTTCATCACTCACAGGCATCTCTGCTGGTGTTACAGTTCAGGATGAAGGATCTGCACTATCAACTGCAGGAACCACTCTAAACTTTGTAGGATCTGGTGTTGTTGCTTCAGGTTCAGGTGCAACAAAAACAATTACTATTGCTGGTGGTGGTGGAGGTGGAAGTGGTGGTGCGTTAGAATTTGTTAGTAAAACAACTGTGGGTTCTTCTGTTGCTTCAGTTGATTTTACAAACTTTGCTGATGATTCATTATATCTTCTGATAGGCAAAAAAATGCTTTATTCCACAAATACTTTCGCAAAGTTTAAGTTTCTTAATACTAGTAACACTGTAGAAACTGGTTGTATAGCATACAAAAGATGGTTGAGTTCAGTTTTAACATATGCTTCTGGGGGTGACGAAATTAATGGATACACTGGTGGTAGTAGTACAGTGGGTTCTTTTATTATGGACATAAGCACTAAGGCAAACTTAAATTCTGTCTACATTAAAGCTTTTAACCCTCAAACGGCAAGTGGTGTTTTACTTTTTGCTTCGTTTGATTCAAGTCATACCTCTTTACAACTTGGAGGAATAAGAGTTCTAACTTCAAGTGGTACAATAGAATCAGGATCTGAATTTTTACTTTACAAATACAAGGAAAGCTAATGAATAAAATTGTAAATGGTAAATTAGTCGCAATGACTGGTGAAGAGATTGCAGAATTTAATGCAAGACAAAGTGCAAGTACATGGTTTGAAGATCGTATTAGTGAATATCCAACTATTGAAGATCAATTAGATGAGATATATCATAATGGTATTGATGCTTGGAAGGCAAAAATTAAAGCAGTTAAAGACAAGTATCCTAAACCTTCATAAATAATCAAAAGTAATATTAGAATCGATGCCTTATATTGGTAATCAACATAATGTGGGAGACCATGTAAATAATTTCAAGGTGTTAGATGATATATCATCTCATACAGCGACTTTTGATGGATCGGCAACAAGTGTAGTAGATACAACTAATAATACTATAAGAGTTCCGCTACATCGTTTTATTCAAGGGCAAAGAGTAACATATACAAATGGTGGTGGTGGAAATATTGGTGGATTAACAAGTGGAACTGCATATTATGTTTCATTTGATAGTCCAAATACAATTAGATTAGCAACAAGTTTAGCGAACGCAAATAGTAATACCGTTATAAATTTATCTTCAGTTGGTAGTGGAACATCTCATACACTAAACGCTGCATTTGATGGTATTAATACAAAATTTAAAGTCACTTATGCGAGTGGTAAAGCAGCAAGATTTAACAATGCGACTCAATTAAATGTTGCGATTAATAATGTTATACAAAGACCTAATTTAAGTGCAGCATCTTTTACTGAAGGTTTTGCGATAGAAGATAGTCATAAAATAGTATTTAAAGATGCACCCACTGTTAATGATATTTTTTGGGGAAGTATAATTGCAAATACGATTGAGAATTTTGATTTAAGAGATAATGAAGTTAATAACTTTACAGGCAATGGGAGCACAACAGAATTTACACTCTCATCAATACCTGCAAATAATGAAAGTGTAATAGTCACAATTGATGGTGTTTTACAACATCCTAGTGATAGTACAACAGCAAGAGCATATACTTTAATTGATTCAATCATACAATTCACTGCTGCTCCCGCACTCAACGCTGAAATTCAAGTTCGTCATATTGGATTCGCTGGTGCTTCGACTAATGATGTAAGTGGATTTTATGGACGCACTGGTAATGTAGCACTTACTGCAAACGATCACATCACGACTGGTGATTTAACATCTAGAAATGTAAATGTATCAGGAATACTTACAGCATCAAGTGCAAGTTTTGGTGGTAATGTGTCAATCGGTGGAACATTAACATACGAAGACGTAACAAATATAGATTCAGTTGGATTAATCACAGCAAGAAACGGTATTTTTGTTTCAGCTGGAAGTTCAGTTGGTATCGGAACTGATGATCTAACATATCCTTTAGAAATACATGATTCAGATCCTCGTATACAATTAGTTGATACAGATTTAACTTCTAATAGAAGTGTTCAATTAAGAAATAGTGCAGGAAGTTTTGTTCCAAGTGCTTCACAACATGCTATTTTTTATACTGGTGGAAGTGAAAGAGTTCGCATCAAATCAAATGGTAATGTTGGTATCGGAACTTCTCCAGATGAAAAACTACACGTTGTTATTACATCTGCTACTGCAACAGCAGCAAAATTTGAGAGATCACATAACAATAATGTTGCTATTGAATATAAAAACACTACATCCAGAATGTATGCTGGATTAGCAGGAGATGCTATTGGATGGGCTGTTGATGACGATGCAAATTTAGGCGTTCAACCAATGTTCATGGTTCGGAGAGATAGTGGTAATATCGGTATCGGAACTAATAATCCAGGATCAATTTTAGATGTCAGACAGGAAAATGATGGTGGTCAAACAAAAATTATGCTGTATAATACTGATAATGATAATACCACAACTCAAACTGCTGGTTTGTTCATGAGTCCAGATAGTAGAGCATTTGCTTACGCTGGTCTTAGTGTTAAAAAAGAAGTTGCAGATATGTCTAGTAATGCTGGAAGAGATGTATCTTTGGTTCTAAATGTTACTGAAAATAATGCACAAGTTGAAGCAGTTCACATCGCATCATCTGGTAATGTTGGTATCGGAACTGATAGTCCAGAGGAAGTATTACATATACAATCAGGATCACCAGTAATTAAGTTTTCAGATGGAGCTCTGGATAGTTATATAAAAGGTGATGCTTCTGACTTACAATTTATAGTTGGTGGAACTAGTAGAGATTTTAAGTTTCAATCAAGTATTAATCCTACATCAGAAGTTGCAAGAATAACTGGTGATGGAAAAGTTGGTATTGGAACTAATAATCCAGAGGCACCTCTTGTTGTAAGAAGTTCTGAAAATACTCTAGGAATTTTAACAAGCACTGATGATGGTGCAAATCTTGATTTATTTGATAATGATACACAGTCTCGTATTCGTACGGTGGATGGAAGATTACATTTATATTCTGATTTTGGAAATTCTGTTGCAGATAGTTCGATAAGATTTTTTGTAGATGGTGACAATGAAAAAGTTCGCATCACACATGATGGTAATGTTGGAATTGGTTCTGAAAATCCAAGTAAAACACTTAGTGTAGTCTCTGGAAGTAATTTAGCAGTGTCAATAATTAATGATACTACTTTTGCAACAGCAGGAATTTATTTAGAGGGAGGCAGAAATGCTGGAACAGGGATTGTAGGTGAATTACAATTTTATAATCGACGTAATAGTGGTGTTACTAGTAAACTTCTAGTAAATGGTGATGGAGATTTTAATTTTGATGGCTCAAATACAAATAGTAAAGTTGGTATTAACAGCATAAGTCCAGAAAAACAATTAGTAGTAAGAACTGGTAGTGGAGGTGATGGTGGAATATTAGTTAAACCAAATGTTAATTATGCAAATAATCAAGACCGTGCATATTTAATTGTTGGAACAGATGGTTTTGGACTAGGAGGTAATAACTGGAATAATTATGGATTCCAACATCGTATCAAGTCAAATTCATCTGGCACTTCGAGAGTAACCATTGATACAAGTAGTGGTGAGGCTTTCTGTGTTGAAAATACAGGCAATGTTGGCATCGGCACTAATGATCCAGTCAGACCTCTCCATATACATGCTGCAGATTGTCGAATTAGATTAGAAGATGCTGGAGTTGCTACAGATGTTGAACTTCAAAATTCAAGTGGTGATGCTGTTCTAACAACTAACGGAGCAAGTAATTTAAGACTTCAAACTGATAACACAGAAAGACTTCGCATCAAATCAGATGGTAAAGTCGGTATCGGAACTAATAATCCACAGGCACTTCTACATCTTCAAGGAGAAGGTGGAGGTAACACTTCAGGATTATACTTTAAAAATGGACCTCATGATATTGTAAGACAATATTTTGCTAATGGCAATGATAATTCAGATTTTGTAATTACATATGACGGAACTGGTGGTGCAGAGATAACTTTAGAACAGACTGGTAATGTCGCTTTAAATGAGTCAAATAATGGTAATGTTTATATTGGCAGTAATGCATCTCTTGATAATGCAAGATTAACAATTGCAAAATCAGCAGTTGGATTTACGACAGCAATAGCACTTCATAATTCAATGAGTGGTGGGATTGGATCAAAAATAATTTCAACTCGAGCTCTTGTTTTAGGTGCTGATTATGAGAATAATAGTGGTGACAACTCAAGTTACATGGCATTTGAAACAAATGCATCAGAAAAAGTTCGCATTGCTTCAGATGGGAACTTTGGTATCGGAACCGATAATCCACTGGGTAAATTACATCTTTCATCTGGAACATCTGGTGATTGTGTACTAATAATTGAATCGGATACAGATAATGATAATGAAGGTGATAATGGTAGAATAGAATTCAAACAAGATGGAGGAAGCTCACAATCTGCGATTGGAACAGATAATAATGAATTAGTTTTATCAAACTCTGTTTCCAGTAATGGTGGTATTGTATTCAAAACTGGAACAACATCTGGATATACAAACGCAACAGAACAACTTCGTATCCATAGCAATGGTAATGTGATGATTGGTAGTGGTACTCCGTCAACCCAACTACATGTACAAAATTCAAGTTCAGTTGTAAGAGTCGAATCTACTAGCACTAGTACTTCTGCCAGAGTGGAAATTACTGGTGCGAGTAATTCATATAGTGGTCTACATTTTGGAGATACAAGTGATGTTGATAACGGATATATTAGATATTACAATGCCGATAATTATTTTATAATCGGGGCTGCTGCAGCTGAGAGAGTGAGAATTTATAGTGATGGTCGTGTGAATATTGGTGGAACCAATGAAGTTCAATTAGAAAGTGGTAGTGAAGCTATTTTATATTTACATGGTGCAATTGTTGGTGCAAATGTCGATTATGCATATGGTCAAAGAATTATATTGGATGATGATGATGATGGAACAACAACTGCTGATAGAGAAAGAGGAAGTATATATGCTCAATTTAATGGTAATTGCTCTGGTGGTAATACAACTGATGAAACTAGAGCCTGGAACATTTATAGTGATCTTAATATAAATGCAGATTACGATAATGGTTACGGTGTGTATGCTGATGTAAGAGCGAATTTTACATCTGGAACCATTACAACTCTTCGTGGAGTGTATGGAATCTGCCAAACTCAAAATTCAGGTCAAATAACTGAGATGATTGGGGCATATGGATTATCTCAAACTACAACTGGTGCTAATTCTGTAACTATTAATGATTTAGTTGGTGTTAAAGGTCGTGCGAACATGTGTGCTGGTAATTCAACTGCCAATGTAATTGATCTTGTAGGAGTTTGGGGTGAAATTGATAATGATAACAACACAGCACAAGCAACTGGTGGTAAGTGTGCATTATTTTATGGTGGATATAATAAGACTACAGGACTACATAATCCTCAAGGTATCCGAATTGATACTGATGTTCCAAACTATTTCAGAGGTGACATAGCTATTGATGGTGGAGGTAATTTCTTACCAACTGGTAATCATAAAATTCATATTAGAAATGGAACTAATGCTACAGGTATTTTCTTAGAACAAACTGGTGATCAATATAATGTAATTAAGGGTTCGGCAAATCGAAGTGGTTCTGATAACGCAATAATAGACATCCAAGGTTACTGGGACACTACTCAGGTTGGAAGAATACGTATTGATACTGGTGCTGACACAACAAATAAAGATGACGGAAGAATTCAATTTTTCACTGCATCAGGTGGAAATCTTAGCGAAGTTATGCAAATTCAAGAAAATGGTGAAATCGCTATGGATTCATCTGGATCTCCTTCTGATGCTCTCGCTAACCTTCATGTTCAAAATGAAACCTTTAGAGTAAGTAATCACTCTCAGACTGGTAGTTATATTCATTTAAGAGCATGGGAGAGTGGTGATGATGGTGATCGAGCAACCATTATGCAGATGGCGAATAATGTTCCTAAATTTAATGTAACTCGTCAGGGACAAGTATTTGGAGCAAGCACTCATTATGCGGGAAGAGCAAGGACTGATGCAAACTCTCCTACCAATTATTATGCTCACGGTGCTCACGGATTTTATGCATATAGTGCAAGAACAGATGACACATCTGCTTATAGGACTTATGTTTATATAAGAGCATGGGATCAGGGTGATCATGGTGATAGAAGCATCATACAGTATGCGGATTCAGGTAGCGATTCAGATTCTGTAAATAGCACATCTGATATACGATTTGTTGTTAAAGCTGATGGAAGAGTGCAAGGGAAAGGAGGATCTTTCTTTGCTGGTAGAGTTGAACATGATGCTTCCTCTCCAAGTGACTATTTTCAAAATGGAGAAAGGGGATTTCAGGCATATGGAAATGATGCGACTGATGAAACATACATATTAGCCAGAAATGTTGCCGACAATTCAAATATTTTCTTTTCTGAAGTAAACGGTGAAGCTAATGCAAAAATTCAAGCAGATGGAGATGCATTTACTGATGGAACATGGTCTGATGCTAATGCTGACTATGCTGAGATGTTTGAATGGTCTGATGGTAATACATCTAATGAAGAGAGAAGAGGTATGACTGTAGTTTTAGATGGTGATAAGATTAGATTAGCAACAGATAGTGATAACAAAGATAATATAATTGGTGTTGTCTCAGTAAATCCTGTAGTTTTGGGTGATTCTGCACCATTGGGATGGCATGGTCGATATAAAAAAGATGTATTTGGTTCTCCAGTTAAAAAAGCACATGAATTTCTAGTGTGGAATAGAGGATATCGTGAGGTAGATGGTGTGAGTGTTTTATTCAAACAACCAGATCCAGATGACCCCAGATCTTATAGTAAGTGTGAAAGATGTCCAGTAGAGGAAATTGATGAACGTAAAGCGAAAGGTGAGATACCAGATTATGCTATTGAAAATAATATAAGAATTACCACATACGCTAAAGAGATTGACACAGAAACATATGATTCCACAAAAAAATACATTCCTAGACAACAAAGAAAAGAATGGGATGCAATAGGTTTAGTAGGAAAACTAATTGTTAAAAGGGGTCAACCTATAGGTTCAAGATGGATACTAATGAAATCTAACATCGGCACAGATCCAAATGATTCAAGTATCATTCTTGATAAGTATCTCGTGCGGTAGTAAATTTTAATATTATCTGATATAATAAGAAATCATTAAATTTATAAATCATTATTTAACAAGACATATGAACTTTGCAGTTTATTCAAAAGACGGTTGCCCATATTGTGATAAAATTAAACTGGTAATGGACTTGACAAAACTGAGTTATGTAGTGTATAATTTGGGAGAGGACTTTGATCAAAAATCTTTCATGGATGAATTCGGTCAAGGAACTACCTTTCCACAGGTGGTTGTGGATGGTAAAAAAATAGGAGGTTGTGTTGACACAATTGAATTCTTGCGAGAAAATAAAATCGCAAAATGAGGTTATAAATAAATCAACTGACCATATTGATCGTGGTTTTGAACTAATTCTGGCAGGAGGTAAAAACAGAAAACCTAAATCATTTCGTCTATTCTTTGACAAAATGATATCTTTCTTTAACAAGAAAGTCAACATTCATTTAGACTTTTATGTGGATGTAAAACCAAA
>CENQ01038927.1_pt1 | contig 11573 bp, 5 predicted proteins | sample 356171 | NCBI WGS metagenome assembly CENQ01 (sample SAMEA2619802, study PRJEB7988) | marine metagenome | biome: marine biome (ENVO:00000447); feature: surface water layer (ENVO:00002042); material: "saline water (ENVO:00002010), including plankton (ENVO:xxxxxxxx)" | depth 5 m
TTTTTTAGAGTTTGGAGTTTTGCTTCCAAAAGAACATTTTGGTTTAACGCTGCTGCTAATTTAGTATGATATATGCTCACTAATACATTAACATCTACTTCACTGTTTTGCTGCATATCAGAAGGTTCCTCCATCAAGGGTTGAAGTCCAATGTGGTTTATTTACATAAACGTTTGTTGCTGCAGCAGGTACAGATGCTAAGTTTGCTATTGCACCACTAGCACCTTCCTTTCTTAAATTACCAGATGTATTAAATGTACCTTCAACACCAATTAAATTAACAGCATCGCCACCACTTACTGCAGATTCAACTACACCAAAGGCACCTGATCCATCTTGCTTTATGATGTCACCTACTGCTACTGTAATATTAGCACTTAAAGAACTCAGTGTAATTTTTGTAATAGCAGTTAATACCTGCTTAGATGTAATAACTGGAGTTTGTGGATTATTTGTTGATCTCTGTAAACCAGTATCATCAAACCATACAACACCACCTGAAGCAAAGTTTCCTGACTGATAGTAGATACCTTTTATATCTAAGAATCCTTTCGTACCAGTGACTACACTATTTGATATAGTTGCATCAGGCACATATGTCCATCTACGACTATTATCACCGTGAGTGCCATGATTTCCTGTACCAGCAGTGCTAGATGCGATTGAACTATCATCTAATCCAAAGAAACCATCAGTTGAATTAGCAGTTCCAATACCAGTGTTATATGTAAATCCAAGTCCACGGTCAGTATTAGTGTCTGTCGCATGAACCACTGTGAATGTGGTCTGAGTGCTTATTCCAGCAACAGTTGTTCCTTGGAACGTAAGCATTTTTGCACCACTGTTTATCGCTGTAACAGTTGTAATACCACTTGCAGAGAAACTTGAATGCAATAAAGTGTCATTGACTGCGATACCTGTTACTTGATCAATTATGACCGTAGAAACACCAGTCTGAACTGTTACCATTACAGTTCTTGTGCTAGTAGTATCACCAACCATCATGATTGGGTCATTAACAGTTGTTTGTGTTGAGTTAACTGTAGTTGTTGTACCATCAACTTGTAAGTTACCTTTGATGATAACATCACCTTCATTACTCAATCCATCTGGATATGGATCAATGAATATTTTATTCTCAGAATTACCTAATGATGAAATTACATTATCAGCAATTCTTATCTTACCTAAAACTGACGCTGCTCCACCTGATATTAAATTACCACCAATAGTAAGATTTTTTTCGATACCTACTCCACCCTCAACAATTACAGCACCAGTGTCTTTACTTGTTGATTGTGTATCGATATTAAATCTTACATCAGCACCAGTGAATGTTAGTTGATCTGTGCCATTTTCGTCATATTCTATTTTAGAATCTGATGCTGCTGTTCCATTTGCTCCTCCACCGAAACCCAAGAAGGTATCGTCAGGTATCATTACTTCACCAGATCCATTCGGATTTAATATTAAATCACCATCTGTATCAGATGATGATATTGTATTTGCATCTAAAGTAATATTATCTACATTCCATACATCTATTTTCTTACTATTATCAAGTATTGCTACAATACCACCATCACTATTTCTTGTATTTGTGACACCTGCTAGAGCACCAGGTGTATGCTCCATCATAGATGTATAGTAGTGACCAGCGATTGGATTGACGTTTGTTCCGTCATCTCCTAAAAATACTCTGTCTTTATATTGATTGGTTCCACCGTAACTGCCAATACCAGTTACGTATGCCATTTCACCCCAATTCAAACTACCAGGTTTGGCTGTACCCGATGATCGTTTGATTCTAATTATACTAGCCATTTCAGAAATTTCCTCCGTTGATGTCTAAATTCTGTGCTGCACCTGGCGTTAATTCTAATGTCGCATCAAATTTTTTCGTTACACCATTATATACAAGTACCATTCCATTAGATAAAGTGGAGGCATTTACGTCGCTTAATTCTGATAATGATAGAGTTGAGGAGCCTGCCAGTGATGAAATCACTTTTGTGGCATTTTGTTGCCCTACTCTGACTTTGATATCTGCCATCTATTAGTTAGCAATTCAGATCTAAAAAGTATTTATATTTATCTATGACGTTATCTTTAATGATAGTTCTTTCAGCATGAATTTAAGTTCTTCAATTTCTTTTTTCATATTTTCCATCTCTGTTTTTCTATCAGAATTTCTAATTTTATCAGACATATAATTTTTATAAGAATTAGTATCACAATTTATGATAGCACCAGTTCTTTCATCACGAAATAGATTTTTATGTCCTTCTACTGGTATCATACTGATTTTACTTTAGTTTTTTTCTTAGCAATAGGAAGTGGAAGATTAAATCCAGTTCCCTTTCTAAACTTTTCATTACTAGATTTAATTTTACCTAAATCTCTAACACTATTTGTAATAGCATCATCTATTGTAACAGGTTTTTCATCATAATATTTTGGAGTTACTTGCTCCATAAATTGTTGAAATGTTTTCATTACGCTAATGCAATTGCTCTAAAGTCTTGTAATCTGACGGGATATGATTCATTTGTTGAAATCATAACTACCTTAATAACGAATCCATGGAATTGTTCTAAACCATCAACTGAGAATTGATATTCAGAGAACTTACCAGTTGAACTTGGAGTTACATATGCGTCTGCTCTACCATCATTTTGACTCAAATCAATTATATCATCACCAAAACCATCCCCATCTGTATCTTTCATATTTTTATATCCAGGAAATGGTCTATAAGTTTGAGATACTTCGCTAGAATCAGCACTGAATAATCTGTAAAATACTCTGAAATCAGCTTCAGGTGGAACACTTGCACCAATTAGTACCTTAAGTGATGTTGCAGGTTGTTCAAGAAATACTGCTTGAGTGACTAATGATGACCCATGAGGATCGTCCTCCAATTGATTTGTTCTTTGATCAGTTGAATAATTATCAATTCCAATTGGATTATTTATTTTATTTCGATGGAAACTGAATGTCGCATTTTTTACATCAAGTTCTGGAGATAAATTTGGATCTTTAGTAAACATATCAATATTCAATGTGAGAGACTTATTTTTAGGTAAAGTATTTAACTTAGTTGATTCATTTACTTTTGATGCAACCAATCTAGGAGTTGGGAAATGAGTAGTTTCATTTAATGCTACGGATGTAATTCCCTGATCCAAGAATGAAATTTCTGTTCCATTAGCACTTGTTCCACTAATAGTTCTAACACTTGAATTTACTGTCGTTTTGGTACCAGGTGTTATGACATTAAAATATGGTGTAAATGCACTAAATTGATGATTTTGAGATATTTTTACTTGATCTCCACCAAATCCTTTTTCATTTGTAAAACTTAAAAGGTTATTACCGCTGACTCTCTGGGCATCAAAATTGCCAACATTTACTTGTAAGTAATAATTATCAATATTTGATGCATTATTTAAAGTCGTATTTGTAGGAAGAGTATGAGTTGTATTAATACCAACTAATGGCATTCCATTCACTTCATATGTTTGAATGCTTGTACCAGATTCATGTGATGTTGCTTTTGTGCTCAATTGTCCTCTTGTCAATGTCAATTGTCCAGTTCCTACAATATACCTTACAAGTTCACCATCAAAAAGAGCAAATCCTCTATCAGTGGTTATACCAGAGTATTTTGTAAAAGGTGTAGTATCAGAGACTGAAACTGTTGTACCATCTGCTGTTATATCTGATGTGGTAGCAACTATTTCTGTATCAGGATCTACGTCTTCTATTTTTATTTGATTTGTACCACCATGATGAGCATGATTATACTGTACAACCTCAAATACATTTCCAGTATAAAGATCTCCATTTACAGTTGAGTCACCATTTACTTTAACATTAGCTACAGCTGTTCTACTATTATTATTACTTCCATATTCTATTAGATCTGCATTATTATTAAATTTTTCACCATTTACATCAGTTAGATATAAAGTATCAAATTGACTATTGATTGCTGCAACAACAAACTTAAATCCTGCACCTCTAGTTACTTTTGTGCTTGTATTATCAACAGTTAAAACATCACCAACTTGATATCCTGTACCTGCTCCATTTATTACAACATTTGTAACTACTTCACCAGATACTGTTATATTACACGTAGCACCACTTCCATTTCCAGTCAAAGAAATTGTTGGGACAGCAGTTGTACTACTAAATGAATATCCAGACCCACCTGCAATTAGTTCAGGAGTTGCAATAGGAGCTCCTTGACCTTCAACTATACCAGTTATACTAACGTCTTCTGCATCAGAAGGTAAACCAGTGCTGACCTTTCTTCCTATTGGGAATTTAGCATTTGTTTTAGTGCCTGATCCATCAATTTTGACAATTAATTTTCTAGGTAGTGAGCGTATTGGATTATCTATAATTTTTTGAGTATTTTCATTACCAGGTTCGATTGGTGTATTATAGAATGTAGTTGTTCCTGTAACTCCTGTGATGAATTTTGCTTTTCTTAATTTAAATGTTAAATCTTGGAACTGACTCGCTGTCCATATAGTTCCGTTTTGAGATTTAAATAAACTACCACCAATGTACTGCTTAGAAACAACAACATTTTCCGCATCTGGTAAATTTGATGTTTTTATTGTTTTCTCACCCATTGTAGAAACAAATAATTCATATTTGTCTGATGCTGGAGATAAGAATACAATAGCATATTCTTTACCAGATTCTAAGTAAATTGGTGACTGGAATTTAATAGTTGTTGCTACTGAAGCGTCATTGGAAGTTTCAATCGGTTTTCCATCATTATATGTTTGTGGATTAATTGATAATTGAGCATAATCTTGTACCAAATATTGAGTAGGAGTTCCTAATTCAACTTCTCTTAATTCAACAAATAACTTTGCTTTCGGATCGATTGATTTAAAGTAAACATCAAACGAAGTTAAAAATGCACCAGTCTCGTCAACAGTAAATGATTGTGCGAGTGGGTCTCTATGAGGAGCAAGGAATTTCTCACCTTCTTCTTCCTTCCATGTCAGATTTGTTTTTGTGGTTGTTTCACTAGGTTTTGTTCCAGATGGTGGTGGTGGATTTCTTACTTGTACAGTGTTTGTAGTTTGAGTTTCTATGGTACCTGTAGCAGTGAATACACCAGATGCATCACTAGCATGATCAGTGCTGCCAGGAACTGGCACAGTGCCCTCTGGTGCAGCTGTAACTCTAAATGTTTTTGATCCTGTCTCAAAGAGAACTGGAGGTGCTGGTGTTGTATTTGGATCTCTAAAGAAAAATGCACCTAGTAAATCTCCCCAATTATCACTGACTAAATCTACACTAGTAACTTTTGCAACTGCTCCACTCTCTTGTCCAATTATTTTTGCACCTTTTGTTATGAAACCATAATATTTTTCAATGTTTGCTAATGCTATACAATCAATATTTAATAATTTGGATGTTGCAGAATATGTATCTGATGGAGCAGGTCTAGTGCTATCGAATGGATCTACAGTGTATGTTTCGACTGAAACGGAAGGGGATCCTAAACCAGCACCAATTTCAGGTCTTGAAGTATCACCAAATTTATGGTTAGGTTTTTGTATTCTGGCAAATCCAATTGTAAGTGGTTTAGCGGATTTGTTGAAGGATTTTGTAATTTTAACATCTTCAAGCACATTGAATGTGCCTTTCTGCATTTTTATTTCGACTAATTTAGGTACAATATCAGGAATAGCATTATCAAGATAATGATAATGTTTTGTTTGAGGTTTTAATCCATTTGCACTAAAAAATACATTTCGAGAACGCATATAAGGATCAACTTCACTTGTTACTTTTATACTTTCAACATAATCATATTCTTTACTTGGACCTTGTAATTGATTAGTATATGTGGTTAAGAATGTTTCTGTCTCTAGATATTGTGCGTTTATTATTTTTATTCTATCTCTATACCAGTCAGAATCTGGATCATCAATATCTTTACCAGTATCTTCTGTAACTCCAGTTGCTTCTGATTTAGTTCCTAATGAAACTGTATTAGCAACTGCTGCCCATTTAGCTCCAGTGGATTCTTGTCTGACGTTTTCAACATAAATTGTCCTTGTCCAGTTGTCAGATGGAGGGTCTAATACAACTGCACCCATGAAAACTATGACGTTAAATGGATTAACATTTTCAATTCCTGTAGCATGTGGATTTTCTATCCAATCTACTTCTTCATAATCTAAAGTAATCATATCACCAGTTTTTCTACAATTTGTATCTAACAATTGTAAATTTGAGTTTGGATCGCATTTAGTTACATCAATAGCTGGATTTAATGCTAACTCAGGATTTATATTCCAGTTATCAACTGCACATACTAATTCTTGTTTTATTACATCAACATCACATATTGATCCTTTTTCTGGATGGAAATTAATAAATCTCCTGTCTTTAAAGTTATTTACAAAGAAACCAGACTTAAATCTATCCAATCCATCCGCATCTTTAACTTGCATGCTTTGTGTGGATAATTCAAGTGCATTCAATGAGGTCACTGTTTCTAATGTTTCTATTCTTCTTTCTAATGCACCAATGTCTCTCATAGTATATCTCTTATTATCTTTAAGAGTAATAATTGGATGATTAACTGTATCAAAAAGATAAGCTGGTAATCCAATTTCTGCAATTTCCATTGAGTCTCCTAGTTCAGTAGGAGGAACAGGTATATCATCTGATTCACCTTTTATGAGTTGAACTTCCTCAAATCTATTGATAATCAATTTATCAATTCTAGGTAAATAGTAACTATATCCAAATAACGAACTTTCATTTGGGGCTATTACAAATGGCAAAGTAGACTCAAATGATCTATTATCAAATGCGAATGGAGATCCACTTATTGTGTCAGGATCAAAAGTAGATACTCTTGGTCTAAAATCAAGAACGTCTGAAAGTCTACATCCATTTATACTCGGAATATCCTTTGAATATCTCTCTTTTGTATATGAGTTTACAGTAAATAAATCACCAACATTACCAGTTGCAACTTGATATTTGTCAAAAATAATTAGAAGTTTTTTCGATGGAATTCCTACTTTTGCTTTTCTAACTATCTTAGAATAATCACAATATTGATTTTTATGTCCTTTTTCTAAATTATAATTATTTGTTCTATTCACAAAATTTCCACTCTCAGTATCCATCAACACAGTTTCAATACCAGATTCTTTGAAAATTATATCCTCTCCTATGGTAAATGTATTTGCATTTAGGTATACAAAATTAATTTCAGTTGCATTTGGAACGCTTACAACTTGACCAATAGCACGACTATCTTTTCCAACAACCTTTTCACCAATAACAACATTTGTATTTAATGCCAATCCAGATACAAATTTAAGTTTATCTAAAACAGGGGTAGACGTTGTTTTTGATTCAAGAACAGCGATCACTTTAACAACATCTGGCACATTTAGAGATATTTCTTTATCTTCAACTCTAACTCCATAAGCATCACTCGTGGTTAATCCACTTTCGAGATTTGACACTCCAGACGTGCGAGTTATTTCTACAGATTGACTTCTTACGTAATCTTTTGTTTTACTTGTGGCACCGAATTTTTTTAATGTTACATTTACAGTCGCATTACCACTTGCTTTTGACAATCCATTAAAACTTATATCATTTCCACTGTTTGTAATATTAACTTGATCTGAAGTTAATGGTTCTACAGTACCATCAGTATAATGGATTGAATATCTTTCAGCATCAAATGGTTCAAAGAATACACTTGTTACACCAACAGTCGCTGCCAAACCAACTTGCGATGAAAATGATATTGAATTGCCACTTATACTTTGATTAAGTATTTGTTTATTAATTATTAAATTAGAATTAGATGTATCAACATTTGAAATGTATTTTTTAGGTAATTTTGTAAAAATAGATGATTTTCCATAGTTTGATACTTGTGCTACTTTAATTCTAAAGGTAGATTGCTGAGCTCCAGAAACAGATCCCTCACATACACCTGATACATCTTCGGTTGAAGCTAGAGTCAATGTGGTGCCAGTTGAGTTTATATTTGATATTTTGTTAAAGTGGGGAACCTCTCCTGCATCATTATTATAAGCAATGATTGTATCAGTTTTTATACCAGTATTTGCAAAATTACGACCATTTACACTTGCAGTACTTGAACCTGTAATGTTCAATTCATCTGACACTGAAAATCCAGGTAATACGTGATCAAAAAGAACTGCATCAGCACTAAAATCAGATGCTAATGTAGCTTCTACTTTATCTTTAGATTGAAAAACTGATTTTATATCTCCAATATTATATGAAATAACTCCTGGTTGTGCAAGCGTTCCATTTTTGATAGATACTTTTTCAGTTGTTTCTTTCTCATTAAAAATTATTTGCTCACCCTCTATAAATGCACCTGTTGTTTGTGATAAATTTAATTCATTTGTACCAGAAGTATTTGCATTTTCTGCAAGATAACCAATCGCTCCACTTGCAAGACCTCTTACTCTAGTTCCTTTTATTTTTCCTCCAGGATTTGTAAGAGCTGTAACTCTTAATGTTGTATATGTTTGTATATCAAAAAGATATAGATCCCAACTTGTTTCATCTGCTGAATACGAGGCATCTGTTAAACTGAATGAATAAACTCTTGCTACTCCTATCTTTAATCCACCAGCAGCATTTGATGAACCTTTGCGTCCATTATGCAGATCTATAACATTGTTATTATTTCCAGCTTCAATTTTTGATCCACCAATATTAATAAATGGAGTTCCTTGTACATTATTAACTTTAAGCAAACTACCCATATCAAATGGAATTGATGCCATATCCACAGTTTTGATGTCTCTTGGTTTTTCTATATCAAGAACAGTTGTATTTGGTTTATAAACATCAAATCCTTTGACGTACGCTTTACCTGCAGAAAGTTTTACACACATTAAATCATCAGAAGGTGTGTTTCCTTTATCTGTTACTTGATTTTCAGTGTATAGACCACCTGAATTAACCTCATCATTTAATGAGTTTTGAGTATTAACAGTAAAAGGAGTGACAGCATAATTACCAGATTCATCAAATGTTCTTTTTGCAAAATATTTTTTAATTTCAGAATATACTGTTTCATCTTGTAATTTTTTAGTAACACCCTCGTTTGTTCTGAATAATTCAACAAAATTAGTATCATCATAATCTTGAAGAGCTTTTTTAGCTAATTTTACTGTAACTTTAAATCTATCAGCACCTGGTGCAGCAAAATTAGTAAAACCTTTAGCATTATCATAAAGAGAAGAATCATCATTTGCATTTACTACATCTTCAATTATCTCTAATCCAACCCTGTATGATGGTTTATTTGAATACGGATCCAAAATTATTGATGAAGTAGGAACATCAATAAACAAACCTCTAATAAAATATACTCCTTTATTAATTCCAAATGCTGATCCTGTTGCTGTTGCATCTTCAGTAACTAAAGTTAAAACAGTTTCTTCTGCAGTTAGTGTTGTATTACCATAAGTGACATTTTCTTCAAGTATTAAAATTTCCCCGTCTGGAAAAGCAGTGCTCTCACCATCCGTTCCAGATTGGTTATATTTAATAAAAATTGTTATATCATCAACTCCCTCTTCTGGTGGTAGTATGAAATTCTTAATTGTTGCGACTATTCCTGAATTTTGACCTCTTACTCTGGTTCCTTTTCCTTCATTGTTTGATATAATATTGTTTAAATATATTGATACATCTATACCTAAATGATTAGGATTTACTTTTGCAGAAAAATAAGTTGGATCATATTCAATACCACCTGGTATAACCATTGAACCTTCTTTAAACATGTGTTTTCCAAAAGATTCAACTTGATTTTGTAATATAGATTGTAACCCAGTTAATTCTCTAGCCTGTACAGGATATCCTGGCCTAAACAGAACTTTGTAGAAATTATTATCCTTATCAAAATCATCATAATAAGGTGATATATTTAGATTAGTCTTCTGTGGCATTGCTTAAAATTCCAGAATAATTTTTATGTCTTCTTTTTGACGAGAGTTTCTAACAATCACGGGTCTATTATCCAGGTAAATTATTTCTCCTGACCCTTTATTTATCTCAGAATCAGATAAACCAGAAACAAAGTTAGTTCCTAAATTTATTAATTTATTACCTGATGGGTTAGTAGTAATACCTGAAAAATCAATTGATATTTTACCACTAAATGCTGAAGTTTTTCCTTTTATAGAATTTACTATTGTTGAACCAGTCTCGAATTGATAAATTCTACCTTGAGTAGATATTCCAGTATAATCAGTATGGTCGTAAGTAGTCGAATTAAATGATAATGATCTATCTCTAAAATATTTTAATACTTTAGTGTCTTCATCATAAGATGCTACGAAAGCTGTTGCTTCTCTACCTTGATTGGGTGAGAATGCTAGGACTTGTACAATCTCTTCACCAACTTGTGGAGTTCCTGTCACTTCATCGGTAAATTTAACTGCCTGTAATGCAGAAAAAGTGCTATCAGTATAAGTTACTGAGGTTCCAACTTTTGTTGGATTCTTAACAATACCAACCTGAGAAAATTTTGTATCGATTGGGAAATCTTTTGTAGATTCATCAAATCTAGCATAAACGATAACTCTATCTGTACCTAACTCTTTATAAAGATCATGCCCATGACCTAGTGAAGGTGGAATAATTGGCACTAACTTAGCTGCGTTAGGAACCCCACCAGCTGGTTGAAGTGTTGCTAAATCAACTAATGCATAACTATAACCCTTACCACCAGCACTTACTGTAACATTTGTAATTTTACTGTTTACGACATCAACTCTTGCTTTTGCTCCAGTGCCATCTCCTATTATATCAACTTCTTGACTCAAACCATTATTATAACCATCTCCAGATTTTTCTATGTAAACATGTTTGATTTGATTTTCGTTTACGCTTGAATCTCCGTTTTCTCTGACTGCCACTATTTGAGAATCGGTGCTTGTTGACCAATTGTTTGGGACAGTAATAAATTCTGTTGAGTCAAATTTAACAATATCACTAGGAGAAACAGTGAATAGATATTTCCATATAAAACCATCACCACTACTACCTGCTGCTGATGGTTCTAAATCTGTAAATGTTGGTTCATCTTGTGATACGTTTCCAGCTGGATTTGATCCTGTGGAACCATTATCAATACAAATATAGACTTTAAAGTCTGAGTTAAGGACATAATATTTCGCATCATATAAACGATTTGCCTTTTCTACAGCACTTTGATTAGTAGGACTGTAATCATCTCTATAGATATCATATCTAGTTCCTGCAACCCAGTCAATTCTTCGTATTATTCTTCTAATATTTGCAGACGAGACTTTTTTTCCATACATCATTGTGTCTCCAGAATGAAGTCTATATGCAAAACTATCAGTTGGAGAGGGAGTATCAGTATCCCAATCTCCAGATCTACCATAACCCACAAGAGTACCAGCACCTTTAGGATTTGGTAAACCTACGTAAACATAGTACGAATTATTTGTATTTTCTACTGATTCAACAAAATTATTTGCGTTCAG
>CENQ01053140.1_pt1 | contig 11464 bp, 9 predicted proteins | sample 356171 | NCBI WGS metagenome assembly CENQ01 (sample SAMEA2619802, study PRJEB7988) | marine metagenome | biome: marine biome (ENVO:00000447); feature: surface water layer (ENVO:00002042); material: "saline water (ENVO:00002010), including plankton (ENVO:xxxxxxxx)" | depth 5 m
AATCATAAGAGTTAATATAATGTTTGAAGTTTGGAAATACATAAAATGCACCGTTTGGTTTTTCACAAGTTACATCTGGAATTTTATTCAACTCTTCTAAAACTAAATCTCGTCTAGTATGAAAAATTTTTTTCATATCAGCTACACAGCTTTGGTCCCCAGTTAATGCTTCAATCGCAGCATATTGAGCTATAGAATTAGGACAAGAAGTACTTTGTCCTTGTAGTTTTGAAACTGCTTTTACCAATTCTTTATTACCTGCGATATAGCCTATTCTCCAACCTGTCATTGCGTAAGTTTTAGAACAGCTTTGAAAAGTTAATAAATTTTTTAAGTGTGGAGCAAAAGTTGCTATACTTTTAAAGGGTTTATCATATGTTAGTTGCTCGTAGCATTCATCAGAAAAAATCCAAACATCTGGTCTTTTTTTGAAAATATCAAGCAATTTATTAACTGCATCATCACTCCAAACTCCTCCCGTTGGATTTGAGGGTGAATTAATAATAATACCTTTTGTGTTTTTTGTAATTTTACGAGTTAAATCATCAAAATCTGGTTCATTCTGTTTAAATGGGTCTGTATTAACAAAAACTGGTTTTGCTCCTGTTACTGTAACAAAATCTGGAAAAGAAACCCAGTACGGTTTAAAAATTATTACCTCATCTTCTTTTTGAAATAAAACTTGGCAAGCATTATATAAAGAATGTTTACCACCACAAGATATAACTATCTGTTCCGGATTATATGTTAATTGATTATCTCTAAATAATTTTTTACAAACAGCTTCTTTTAGCTCAACTGTTCCTCCACCAGGAGTATATTTTGTATGGCCATTATTAATTGCCCATATAGCGGCTTTTTGTATATGGCTAGGTGTCGAAAAATCTGGTTCTCCAACGCTTAAATTATAAACAGGTTTGTTGGCTCTTTTTAGTTCAGCCGCTTTGCTTGTCATTTCAAGCGTTGCTGATGGTTTTATTCTATGAATTCGATCAGAAAACACAACATTAACTGCTCATAGAGTCTAAAAACTCTCTATTATGCTTAGTACGTTTCAGCTTTTCAATTAAAAATTCCATAGCTTCAATATTTGTCATATCATTTATAATTTTTCTCAGTAGCCAAATACGAGATAAATCTTTTTTACCAATCAACTTATCTTCTCTTCTGGTGCTTGATCTATTTACATTAATAGATGGATATATACGCTTATCGCTTAAATCTCTATCAAGTACTAGCTCTTGATTTCCAGTTCCTTTAAACTCTTCAAAAATCACCTCGTCCATTCTACTTCCAGTATCAATAAGTGCTGTTGAAATGATTGTCAAGCTTCCACCGTTTTCAACATTTCTTGCAGCTCCAAAAAAACGTTTTGGCTTATGAAGAGCATTTGAGTCAACACCACCAGATAAAATTTTTCCACTGTGTGGAATAACAGTATTATATGCTCTGGCCAATCTTGTAATAGAATCTAGCAAGATTACAACATCCTCACCAGTCTCAACACATCTTTTTGCCTTTGATATAACCATCTCAGCAACCTGTACATGCCTAGTAGCAGGCTCATCAAATGTAGATGCAACGACCTCTGCTTTTACACTACGCGCCATATCAGTAACCTCTTCTGGACGTTCATCAATTAATAAAATAATTAAGTTAATTGATGGATCATTTGTAGATATAGCATTAGCAATTTTTTGTAGTAAAATAGTTTTTCCTGTTTTTGGCTGAGCAACTATTAGACCCCTTTGTCCTTTTCCAATGGGTGCTAACATATCAATTGTTCTGGTAGAAATATTATTTTCATCAGTCTCAAGCTTAATAATTTCATCGGGATAAAGAGGGGTTAAGTTTTCAAAATGAACCAACCCTCTTGATTCATGAGGATTAATTCCGTTTACTGTTTCAACTTTTAATAAAGCAAAAAATCTTTCATTATCCTTTGGTGGTCTAATTTGACCCGAAACAAGATTTCCTGTTTTTAAATGGAATTTTTTTATTTGAGAGTGTGAAACATATATGTCATCAGGCCCAGGTAAATAACTGTAGTCAGGTGACCTTAAAAAACCATAACCATCAGACAAAACTTCTAACACACCCTCGCCAAAAATAGTTTCTTTGTTTTTAGCTTTAGTTTGTAATATAGATTTTATTAAATCTTGTTTTCTTAAACCTGAATATTCTTTAAATCCTAGTGAATCACACATTTTATGTAATTCTTTAACTGTCAACTTTTGCAGTTCTCGTGTTTTCATTAAAACTCCTAATTAAATTATATGTAAAAGATTGATTTTTTAAGCGTGAATTAAGGAATTCCCTACAATATCACTAAGTTAATAACCTTTTATTATCTAGTGCAAAACAATTTTTAAAAAAAGTGTTGATTGCAGGTGCAATAAAATGACTACCAAGTATTACTAAAACATCTGATTTTCTAGTATTTTTTATACAAAAATCAATGCTTTCTTCAATATTTTTAATTATTTTTGTTTTACCTGTATTACGAAAAATTTTTGCAATTTCAATAGATGGCATGCTCTCTCTGATGTTAGTTTCCGTGCACACAATATAATCAAACTTATTTTCAAACTTTTTAAAAATGGAGCGGATTTTTTTATTATTTTCAAATGCACATAGTAAATATTTTTTTTCAAATTTATTTATTTCTAAATAACTATTAAAACTTTCTAGAAAACTTTTTAAACTTGAGTCATTGTGTGCCACATCAAATACAATTGTTGGTTGTACTTGAATTATATGGAATCTTCCAAACCAAATTGTTTTTTTTATTCCATCAGAAATTTGCTTTTCACTTAGGTTAATAATTTTTTTCTTATTTAAATAATGTGCACACTTTGCAACAAGCATTGCATTTTCTAATTGATGCTTACCATACAAGTTATCTAAGGAAATAGTTGAAATTTTATTGTTTGCACATATGATTTCTAAATTATGCAGACATGCTCTTTTGCGCAAAACCTCCATCACTTTTTGATTTTGTTTTGAAGAAAATATAAACTTGGTGTTTTTATTAATTGCCATCGATTTATCAGTTGCAATTAAAGATATGGTATTGCCTAATAGGGAATGGTGATCCATAGATATTGGGGTAAATATAATCCCGGCATTATCACAGGCAGTAACACTATCATACCGACCGCCTAGACCTGTTTCTAAAATACAAAAGTCAACTTTTTGTTTTTTAAAATACCATATAGAAATAACAGTTAGTAGCTCAAAAAATGATGGTTGAATTAACTTAATAGAAGTTTCATATTTTTTAATAAAACTTTTTATATGTTTATTTTCAATCAAATCATTGTTAATTCTAATACGCTCATTAACTGATACTAAGTGGGGAGAGGTAAATAAACCCACACTATATCCGCCGTTTTCTAACATCGATGACAGCATTGCTGAGACTGAACCCTTACCGTTAGTACCTACGACTTGGATAGAATATACTTTTTTTTGAGGGTTATTACATGCATGCAATAATTCTTTTGTTCGCCTTAAACCATATTTAATTTTTTTTGATGATATGTTTAATAAATATTCTGAAATGCTCATTTATAATTTAATATATTCAATATCTAACGAATTTGTTTTTAAAAAAACTGAAGCCAATTTATTAAACTCCATAGACTTATCACTTAGATAATATTTTATACTTTGAGTTTTTTGGGAAGTCCTTAAAACAGAATTATTATCAAATAGTTGCTTAACATAAAAAGCTACTGTTTTAGCTGAATCAACAATAACAGTATTGCCTGAAAAGTATTGCCTAATATAAGCTATGAGCAGGGGATAATGCGTACAACCCATAATTAAAACATCAACTTTCTGAAAACTTTTTTTATTTAAATAAAAGTTACAGGCTTCTTTTGTTATTTGATGTTTTATAAAACCTTGTTCAATTAAAGGCACAAACAAAGAGCATTCCTGGGAAATAATTTTAAAATTACTGTTTATTCTATCAAGCTTTTTATTGTATGCTTTGGAGTTAATAGTAGCTTGAGTGCCAATAACTCCTATAAAATTATTTTTTGTAACTTTTGATGCAAACTCAACACAGGGGTCTATAACGTTAATTATAGGCACTTTCAAGTAGCTTTTTAAAAACTTTACTGCCAGTGCAGATGCAGTATTGCAAGCAACAATAATTAGCTTAACATCCTTTTTATTTAAAAAATCACATATTTCTTTTGAATATCTGATTATTGTTTCTTGGCTTTTTGTTCCATATGGTAGTCTGGCTGTATCTCCAAAATAAATAAAAGATTCATTTGGAAATGTTTCTTTTAATGATCTAAGAACTGTTAGACCACCTAATCCGCTATCAAAAACTCCTATAGGCCTGTTATCGTCTTTCATATTTATTTTTAAAATCTATAACTGATTCAAATAATCCTTTTGCAATTTCTCGTTTATACTGTGCTTTTGATAATTGTTTTGCTTCTTTTTTATTAGTAATAAACCCAACTTCGACTAATACATTTGGCATAGTAGCTCCAACAAGAACATGAAAACCAGCCTGCTTAACCCCTCTGTTAATACTATCTAGTCTTTTGTCTAAATTAACTTGAATTCTTTCTGCTAAATATTCACTCCCTTTCATTGCTGAATTTTGAGTCATACTTGCAACAATTCTTTTTGCATCTGTAAAATCAATATATTTATGATTTTCTTCCTCAAGTTTAATTGCTTCATTTTCTCTCTTTGCTACCTCAATTGCATCTTGAGTTTTACCTATTCTCAAGAGAAAGGTTTCGAAACCTCGCGCTTGCGGCTGAGCCGCATTAGCGTGAATGCTGATAAAAATATCACCATCTGCATTATTTGCAATTTGAGTTCTTTTCCAAAGGGGGATAAAAATATCCTCATCTCTAGTATATACAACTTTAAGGCCTAGATTACGCTCAATCATTTTACCAAGCTGCTTTGAAATATCTAAGGCAATGTCTTTCTCTTTAATCTTATTAACTCCTATGGCCCCAGGATCTTTCCCCCCATGTCCAGGGTCTATCACAACAGTATCAATAATCCACTTTTTTCGTAACTCATTAATTTTTTTACTATTTTGAGTTTGTTCAACCGACAATAAAATTTCTATATAGTTTTCTGTTGTATTGAAAGATATATCATCAACTTTTTTATTGATTAAAAAAGACAGTTGTCCTGATTGTTTTTGTTGTATTGAATTTACTTTTGCAATAGGATAAGTTAATTGTGAGTTTTTGATTCCGATTGAATCAATGGCGCTATTCAAAATCGTAACATTTAACCATCCTGACTTGTTAATTGATGTCGCAATATGTTTTTTAGGAAATTTTTTTGTGGTTTTAATAGACAAAACAATTCCATTAGTTTTATTTTGAATATTAAAATCTTTTACATTATAAATGTTTGTTAAAACTTTTGCAATGTTCTTTTTTGATTCAACTAACTGAACGGGCATATTAATTGATTCCAAAATATGATAAAAGGGTAACAAGGGAACATATAATTCTTTATTTTTTAATATCACATCATATGTCAAATGATAAACACTATCATTAATTTTAAAGTAGGAGGAAAATGGTGAAAAATATATTTTTTTATCTTCAAAAATTACTTCTAGCTTTTCTTTTGACTGATAGTATGTGCTTTTAAGTTCGTGCGATTGGATAAAGTCATTTAATGAAATATAATCGATTTGATTATACTGCATGACCTTTAATGAAAGCTCGCTTTGGGGTAATGGTTGAAAAAATGCAACACTGGTACATAAAACAAAAAAAATAAAATATTTATAAAGATGTTTAAGCAAATCAGTTTACTTTTTTTGAATCCATAACTTTAAAAACTTTTTCACCTGGTTTAACCATTAAAAACTTTTCTCTTGCTAGCTGCTCAATATACATCGTATCAAGCTTTAGTTTAGTAATTTCGCTTTGTATAGCTAGCTGCTGATTCATTAAAGATTGAATTTGCGTTTGTAGATTATACTTTTCTTTTTTAACAGCTATAAGTTTTTTAATACCAAAATCATTATATGCCAAGTATAAAAATCCAAAGACTAATATTAGAATTAAAACATATAGTCTATTTTTAATTTTTCTTCTATTTTTTCGCATATTTAATGTATTGATTCTGAGCATAAATTGCATTGTTTTTTAATTTTTCTTCAATTCTTAATAATTGATTATACTTTGCTGTTCTATCTGTTCTACAAAGTGAACCAGTTTTAATTTGTCCAGCGCTTGTTGCAACTGCTAGGTCTGATATAAATGTATCCTCAGTTTCTCCTGAACGATGAGATACAATAACTCCCATATTATTTTTTTGTGCTAAATTAATTGCTTCAATAGTTTCAGATACTGTTCCAATTTGATTAAGTTTAATTAATATAGCATTCATCGATTTATCATTAATTGCTTTTTTTAATAATTTTGTATTAGTGACAGTTAAATCATCTCCAACTATTTGGACAGAATCACCCAAAACAGCATTTAACACGTTCCAATGCTCCCAGTCATTTTGGTCTAAACCATCCTCAATAGAAACAATAGGATATTGTCTACATAAGCTTTTATAATATTCAATTAATTCTAGGGAGGAATAGTTTTTACTATTTAAAGAATATGTTTTTTTACTTTTGTTATATAGTTCACTGGCTGCAACATCTAATGCTAAAACAATTTCATCACCCAGCTTATATCCTGATTGATTTATTGCTTTAACAATAAGCTGTAATGCCTCTTCATTGCTTTCTAGCATGGGTGCAAAACCGCCCTCGTCACCAATAGCAGTGCTATAATTAATTTTATTTAATAGTTTTTTAAGTGTATGAAAAATTTCTGTTCCAGCCTTTAATGCAAGGCTATATTTTTTAAATCCAACTGGCATAATCATAAATTCTTGAATATCAACATTATTGTCTGCGTGGCTGCCACCATTTAAAATATTCATCATAGGAGCAGGCATAGTTAGCTGCGGACAATGAATTAAGTTTTGTTTAGAACTATAATTAAATAAATAATGAAATAAAGTTTGTTCATTTTGACTTGCTGCAGTTCTTGCACAAGCTAAAGAAATAGCTAAAATTGCATTGGCTCCTATTTTAGATTTATTTTCAGTACCATCTAATTCAAGCATTAGTTGATCTATTGTTTGAATATTTGAACAGGAAAGTCCTATTAGTTTTGGTTTCAATATGCTATTAATATTGTTAATTGCTTTATCAACACCTTTTCCATGCCAATGCAAAGGCTGTTGATCTCTTAGCTCTAGAGCCTCTTTATCTCCGGTTGAAGCACCACTCGGAACGCAAGCAGATGAAGACATGCCGTTGTCTAAAATAATTTCTACCTCAATTGTTGGGAAACCCCTTGAATCTAATATCATTCTTGGTAAAATATTTTGTATTTTTGTAGACATAATTATAACTACCTTATTAAAGTTAGATTAGTATTAATTTATACTAATTATAATATTTGATATGATATCTATTAAAAAATATACTGAAAAATTAAATAATATTTGGGATGATTTTATTCTTAAATCAAACAATGGAACAATTTTTCATACGCAGAGCTTTTTAAGTTATCATCAAAATAGAGACTTTGCTAATCATTCGTTATTGTTTTATGATAAGGCTGCTTTACTGGCTGTCCTTCCTGCAGTAGTAATTCAATATAATGGTAAGAGCATATTGTTTTCGCATCCTGGCGCAAGTTTTGGAGGAGTAGTTTACAGTCAAAATTTAAATTTTAAAATATACAATGACATTATATCATGCCTAGAAAAATATTGTGTTAAAAACAAGCTTGATATAGTCCGCTTAATTAATACACCTGATATCTATAGTAAAACTAATGATGATTCATTTAACTACTTGCTACAGTGGAATGGCTTTGTTCAAAAAGAAATTTATATATCACATTATTTAAAAAATAATAACAAAAATGAAACGCTAAAACTATTAAACAAAAGGAAACAAAGGTATATTAGAAATATCAAACAAAAAAATAAATTTTCATATCAATTGAATCAAAAGTTTGATTTATTTTACCCAATTTTATTAGAATCAAAAAAATTATTTCAAACAACTCCAACACACTCATTGGAAGAATTGTTTTTGTTAAAGAAAAAGTTTCCAAATGAAATTCACTTACTTCTTTTTTATCATAACAAAGCCGCTGTTGGGGGTAGCGTAATATTTTTAACATCGAAAAGTACAGCATTAATTTTTTATAATGCAATTAACCCTAGGTATAAGAAAGATCATTTATCTACATATCAACTATATCAGTGTATGAGGTTTGCAAAAAAAAATAATAAACAAATAGTTGATTTTGGTGTTTCTCATACCCCAGAAACAACAAATCCCTTGGACCCAAAGTTTAGCCTAATACAATTTAAGGAACATTTTAGTACTAAAGGGGTTTTAAGAATAGTTTACGAAAAGGTGTTTAATGAATAAATTTATTAATTTATCTCTGATTTATGGTTTAGGTTTTCTTTTTATTAGAGGTCTTTCTTTTCTTCTTTTACCAGTTTACACAAACCTGCTTTCAACCTTTGATGCAGGTATTATGTTTATCTTTTATACAATTTTAGCTTTTTCGAATCCACTGTATGCATTCGGGTTAGATTCTGCTCTTTTTAAATTTTATAATTCTGAGAGTCATTCTAAAGAAAGTGTTGTTAACTCATCATTAGTTTTTTTATTTATTACGTCTTTCTTTTTATCTTTGCTCTTACTATTAATTTCTCAGACTACTGCAATTAATTTTATTAATGTTCCATATAACTGGATTTTATATTTAAGTATTATATTGTTTTGTGATTCAATATCTGCAAGGCTGCTAGTTGTTTTGCGGCTACAAGAGAGAGCCTTGTATTATTTGCTGGTTGGCTTATTAAACATACTTTCTTCAATGTTTTTCAACATTTTATTTATTCATTTTTATGATTTATCTAGCCTTGGAGCTATCTACGCTTTAACATTAGCAGCTATTGTGCAACTATTATTCCTAAGTCCAATTATAATAAAGCTTATTAATTTTAGTAAAATTAACTTTTTACTATATAAAAAAATGTTCGTTTTTGGGCTGCCTTTCTTGCCTGCGACAATCTTGTTTATATCAATAGGCATGGTTGATCGCTTTTTTATAGAGTCATACCTAGGATTAAAATCGGTGGGTATATATAGTGCTGGATATAAGGTGGGAAGTATTATTAGTATTGTAATTATAGCATTCAATCTTAACTGGCAACCATATTATTTAAAAATTAAAGATGATAAAAACTTTTTAAAAAATATTAAAACTATTAGTCGAATATTTTTTATAATCATAACATACACCGCATCTTTTATGTGTTTCTTTGTGAATGATTTAATTTCAATTAAATTTTTTGGGTTTTATATTATTGGTGAAAGCTTTTGGGAGTCAATGATTATAGTTCCATGGATAACGTTTGGATATGTTTTTTATGGTCTGTATGTTCTACAATCACCATCGCTATATATAAAGAACAAACAAAATTGGACTCCTTTGTTTTGGGGGGCAGGCACTATTGTTAATGTAATTTTAAATATTCTTTTAATACCTCTGCTAGATATTTTAGGTGCGGCTATTGCAACTTTTACCAGCTATCTATTAATATTTATTTTGATTAAAATTAAAAATAAACAGTGGATGCCGCTGCCTATTTTAAACCTTCGGATTGCGTTCTATGTGATTTTTACGATTATGGCCTTACTATTTAGATATTATAGTTATAGCTCATTATTAATAAACTCTGCTTTTATAATATATACTATCTTTACTATTTTCGTAGTAAGAAATACTAAAGCAAACTAAATAATGAATAAAAAAGTTATTATTGCTTTTCTTGGAAATGCAAAATTTGATGCAAGGTGTATAAACATGGCTGGCTCTCTTTTAGATCATGGATACAGGGTTATTCTTATAGATGAACTAGCGGTTGGTGAAAGTGGCCTAAAGTCAAATAGGTTTAAAATATTTCATACCAGGGCAAGATATAAAAACGGTATAGCGAGATATTGGGGTTTTTACCGAAAAGTAAAAAAACTCAATGATGAAGTTAAACCTAATATTTTTATTGCATCAGATTTATTTTCATTGGGTGTTTTATCTAGGTTGAATAAAAACTGTTTAAAAATCTATGATTGTCGAGAGATATATTCAAAACTAGCATCTTTAATAAACAATCCAATAAAACAATTATTTTGGGCATATTATGAGAAAAAAAATTACAAATATGTTGATAAAGTCTTGGTTACTGCAAGAAAAGATAAAGATTTTTTAATATCAAGATATGGATTAAAAGATATTTCGCTGATATTAAATTTTCCAAGTATTAATAGTGAAAAACCAACAATTAACTTACGTGAAAAATTTAATATTGCTAAAAATAAAAAAATATTTCTTTATCAGGGTGCAATTCAGGCTGGTAGGGGTATTGAGGAAATGATAGCGCTGTTAAGTCACTTTGAAAATAGTGTTGTTTGTATTATTGGTGATGGAGAGCATAAGCAACAAGTAATTAAATTAATTAATAAACTAAACATTGTAAATCGAGTTTTTTTTACTGGGAACATTGCCTATAAAAAGCTTATTGGTGTTTCAAAACAAGCAGATATCGGTTTTTCTTTAATACAACCATTAAGTAAAAGCTACAAGCAAGCTTTACCAAATAAATTATTTGAATATGGTTTAGCTGGAATTCCCACAATTGCTAGTGACTTTTCAGAAATAAAAGACTATATTCTTAAATTCAAGCTCGGAAAAGCGGTTGCCCCAAACAATATGAGTGAACATATTGAAGCTGTTAACGAACTATTAAAATGGAACAATTCAAAAGTTTTAATTGAAAATGTGAAAAATAACTGTTCTTGGCACTCACAAGAACAAAAGTTTATAGAATTGCTTAATTAAAATTATGAAGCTAAACATTGTAAGTCTTGACAATCCTTTTCCACCAAATTATGGGGGTGTAATCGATATTTTTTATAAATTAAAATCATTATACGATCAAGGTTGTAAAATTTATCTACACTGTTTTTATTCTGACCGAATTCCCAATGTAGGCCTAGAGTGCTATTGCGAAGAAGTATATTACTACCAAAGAAGATCATTAATAATATCAGTGTTAAGCGCAAGTTTTCCATTTGTAGTTGCATCTAGATACTCAAAAAAATTAATAAAAAACTTGTCAAAAAATAGCTATCCAATCTTATTTGATGGACTTCAAAGCTCTCTTGTTTCAAGGGAAAGAGAATTTAAAAGAAGGAAAAAATACTTAAGATTGCATAATGTTGAATCAAGCTATATGAAGCAGCTTTCTAAAGCAGAGACAGGATGGGCTCGCAAGATTGGGTTAAGATTAGACTCATATAAATATAAAGTATTTGAAAAAAAATTAAAACAATATGAGGCTATTTTTACAATTTCAA
>CENQ01041135.1_pt1 | contig 11409 bp, 8 predicted proteins | sample 356171 | NCBI WGS metagenome assembly CENQ01 (sample SAMEA2619802, study PRJEB7988) | marine metagenome | biome: marine biome (ENVO:00000447); feature: surface water layer (ENVO:00002042); material: "saline water (ENVO:00002010), including plankton (ENVO:xxxxxxxx)" | depth 5 m
AATATTAATTGTCTCAAAGATCTAATAAATGATCTAGAAGAAGAAAAGTTTGAAGAAATTTGCCTTAACAAAAAAACTCATAGACCATGGGGGCATTTCTTAAATTTAATTAATACAAAGCACTGGCAAGTTAAAAAATTAGAAATAAACCCAGGTGAGTGTATATCACTTCAAAAGCACATTTTTAGATCTGAAAATTGGATAGTAGTAAAAGGTAATGCAAAGGTTGAAATAAATGAAAAAGTATTATTCCTAAAGAAGAATGAAAGCATTTATGTCCCTTCAGGTTCAAAACACAGATTATCTAATCCTGGCAAAACTTCGCTAATAGTGATAGAAGTTCAAAGTGGATCTTACTTAGGAGAAGATGATATTATAAGATTCGAAGATAAGTACAGAAGAAGTAACGACTGAATATTTTTATCAAACTTTCCTTATGAATTCACGTAAATCAAAAAAATAATGACAAAGAAGAAGAGAGCTTTAATTACAGGCATCACAGGTCAGGATGGTAGCTATCTTGCTGAACTATTACTTAGTAAAAACTATGAAGTTCATGGAATAAAAAGAAGATCTAGTAATTTCAATACACAAAGAATAGATCATCTCTACCAAGATCCACATAAAAAAGATTTAAGTTTAATTCTCCATTATGGAGATCTTACTGATAGTACAAATATCACCAGCATAATAGGGAAAATATGTCCTGATGAAATATATAATTTAGGAGCTCAAAGTCATGTTGCAGTAAGTTTCGAATCTCCAGAATATACAGCTAATTGTGATGCTTTGGGTCCTTTAAGAATACTTGAAGCAATTAGACTTTTAAATTTGACTGAGAAAACAAAACTATACCAAGCTAGCACCAGTGAGCTTTTTGGTAAAGCCAAAGAAATACCACAGAATGAATTGACTCCATTTTATCCTCGGAGTCCATATTCAGTAGCAAAATTATATGCCTATTGGATAACAGTAAACTACAGAGAAGCATACGGAATTTACGCATGCAATGGGCTTTTATTTAATCACGAATCAAAAAGAAGAGGTGAAACCTTCGTAACAAGAAAGATAACAAGGGGATTAACAAGAATCAATTTAGGTTTAGACAATTGTCTTTATTTGGGCAATCTTGATGCAAAAAGAGACTGGGGGCATGCAAAAGATTATGTTGAAATGCAGTGGTTGATGTTACAACAAAAAACCCCCAAAGATTATGTAATATCTTCAGGTAGGACTGAAACAGTTCGGAAGTTTGTTGAGATTAGTGCTTTAAAATTAGGATGGAATTCTGAAGAAAATGGTCCAGGGATTATTTGGGAAGGAGATGGAATAAATGAAGTAGGTAGAAGAGCAGATAATAATGAAATAGTTATAAAAATAGACCCAAGATACTTTAGACCAACTGAGGTTGAAATTCTTTTAGGAGACTCCACAAAGGCAAGTGATGAATTAGGTTGGGCTCCTAAAATATCTTTAGAAGATATTATCTCAGAGATGATTGATAATGATAATTTGGAAGCTCAAAAAGAGCTCATATTGACAAAAAAAGGCTTTACTCCTTCTAGTTCACTAGAAACCATTCCACAAATAATGAATGACTTTTAATAAATAATTGATTCATGACTTTTCTTGATAATAGTAGAAAAATTTATGTTGCAGGGGCAAACGGAATGGTAGGTAGCGCAATCTGTAGGTTAATTGAAAGTAATAACTTTTCTAAAGAAAAAAAAATAATATTAAAAACAACCAGAAATGAATTAGATCTAACTAATCAAAATCATGTAGAAAATTGGTTTTGTAAGAATCAACCTGATGTAGTAATAATAGCAGCTGCAAAGGTTGGAGGGATAATGGCCAATCAAAGTTATCCTGTTCAATTTCTTCTTGAAAATTTAAAAATACAAAATAATCTTATAGAAGCTTCATATAAAAATGGTGTAAAAAGACTAGTTTTCTTAGGTAGTAGCTGTATCTATCCAAAATTCTCTGAACAACCTATTAAGGAAGAATATTTATTAACTAATTCATTAGAGGAAACTAATCAATGTTATGCCATTGCAAAAATTGCAGGCCTAAAACTTTGTGATGCCTATAGAAGGCAATATGATTTTGATGCGATTTCATTAATGCCGACAAATTTGTTTGGTCCAAAAGATAATTATGATTCTAAAAATAGTCATGTAATGGCTGCATTAATTAGAAAGTTTTACGAAGCTAAGCGCAATAATCTCGAAAAAGTAGTTTGTTGGGGATCAGGTAACCCATTAAGGGAATTTTTATATGTTGAAGATTTTGCTGAAGCTTCTCTTTTTTGTTTAAACAATTGGTTCCCAGATCAAAAAAATTCACCAAAAGATTCAAAAGGAAATTCACTTTCCTGGCTTAATGTAGGTAGCGATTATGAAATTTCAATAAAAGAATTAGCTGAAAAAATATCAAAGATAATTGATTATCGAGGAAAAATAATCTGGGACGAAACTAAGCCTGATGGCACTCCAAGAAAAAAACTTGACAATACTAATATCTATAAACTTGGTTGGGTTCCTAAAACAAGTTTAGATTGTGGGATTAGGAAAACTATAAAATCCTATGAAGAAGAGTTTTGCTGCAAATATAATTCATAAAAGAAGAAAATTGTATGTTAATTTTTTTATAACCACCAAGTTAAAAAATATTACCCAGCATTCATTTGTATATACTATTTAATAGTGAAAAGATTTTATTATTTTAGATTATTAATAAATATTTTTTCCTTTTTAAAAGAAATCATTCAAAAATTAAAATTTTGAACTATTTCAAAAAAGATAATTGCTTCCTTAGCTCAGCTGGATAGAGCAACTGCCTTCTAAGCAGTGGGCCGCAGGTTCGAATCCTGCAGGAAGCGTAAAAAATAGAGCAATTAACTTTACTTTTTTGGGAAAAGTTTTAAACTTAATAATTTTCTTTGATCACATTTAGAATACACTGAAATAAAGAAAATAAATAAACTTAAACTAGCAATTATTAATCTATTTTTCTCAAATGTTATCAATAATGATAAGCTCATAAATAACTGACTAAAAGCTAACAATAATAAAACTGTATCTTTGTGAGAGAAACCTATATCTAAAAAACGATGATGAATATGATTTCGGTCAGGAAGAAATACTGATTTCTTTGATTTCAGTCTAGAAAAAATTACGATTACCATGTCAGCTATTGGGATGGCAAATATAAATAGCAATTCGAATAGTGGGAAATTTAAACCTGAATTAATTTCTGCACTTGGTGTGAATGAGTAAACTGCAAATGAAGCAGACAAGAATCCCAGTAAGTAAGATCCCCCATCGCCCATTAATATTTTTGCTGGGAATACATTAAAAATTAAGAATGCCATGCATGCCCCTAAAAATATAATTAAAAGATTTAAAGACTCATCATTTCCAAAATATATAGATTTTCCTATTAGCCCAAATGTTGAAATAATGATTATACCTATTGCTAGGCCATCTAAACCATCCATCCAATTAATTGCATTTATTAATCCAACCAACCAAAAAACCGTAAAAAATAAGCTCAAAGAATTAAAAATAATAATATTTAAAGGCTCATTGATTAACAAAGTTAGTTGTAAAGAATTAACTCGAATCCCTTCATACCAAGCAAATATTGATAGAGCAACTTGAATAAACAATCTAACAAAAGGAGAGAGATTGGCGATATCATCTAAGAGTCCTAAAGTAAAAAAAAGCGGTGCACAAATAAATATCGCTCTAATAACACTATTTTCATAAATAGTAATAAAGCCTAAACTTTGCATTAATAAAATAGTTATATATAATCCTAAAAAAATTGCTATCCCCCCCAACCTGACAATATTTTTTTTATGTTGCTTACGTTTACTTGGTTTATCTACTATGTTGAATTTTAATGAAAAATTATTAACTAATGGTACTACTGAAAGAGTTATTAAAAAGGGAAGAATTAAACAATAAATTTTTACATATAAGTTTACCAAAATATATAATTCTAAAGAAATGTCTTTAAATTGTACTATATTAAAAGTTATTCAAAAATACAAATATTGAAAGTCATGTCCTAACATTAAAAAACTGTAAAGCAAAAATAATTTTATCAAAATTTCACAAATCAGACATTTTTAAATGACTATTTTAGTTACTGGTGCAGCTGGATTCATAGGTTTTCATTTGAGTAAAAGACTTTTAAAAGAAAAATCTAGCATAGTATGTTTGGATAATTTAAATTCATACTATGATCTCAACCTTAAAAAAGCACGTCTTGAAAATTTGATAGAAAATGCAAAAAATAACAGGGTAGATTTTAAATTTGTTGAACAGAATTTAGAAAATAAAAAGGAGTTAAATAAAGTTTTTAATGATTATAAGATTAAAACTGTTATAAATTTAGCCGCGCAAGCTGGTGTCAGGTATTCTCTTGAGAATCCTTCTGCATATATAAATTCAAATATTGTAGGATTTAGCAATATATTAGAAAGTTGTAAAAACTATAGAGTTGAACATTTAATTTACGCTAGCAGTAGTTCTGTTTATGGGGGGAATAAAAATTTACCTTTTTCAGAAAATCAGAGCGTAGATCATCCAGTCAGTCTTTATGCAGCGACAAAAAAATCTAATGAATTGATGGCTCATACATATAGTCATCTTTACAATATTCCAACAACAGGATTGCGCTTTTTTACGGTATATGGCCCTTGGGGAAGACCAGACATGGCTCTTTTTCTATTTACTAAATCTATTCTTGAAGGGAAAGCTATTAAGGTTTTTAATAATGGGAATATGGTAAGAGACTTTACTTATATAGACGATATTATTGAGAGTCTTATGAGATTAATTCATAAGCCAGCCACATCAAACATTGATTTTGATGTCAAAAGTCCGTCTTCCAGTTCTAGTTGGGCTCCTTACAGGATTTTCAATATTGGGAATTCAAATCCAACGCCTCTCATGGATTTTATATCCGCAATAGAGGAGAATCTTGGAATTAAGGCAAAAAAAGAATTTTTAGGCATGCAACCTGGAGACGTATCTGCCACTTCAGCAGATACATCTTCTCTTGAGGATTGGACAGGATTCAAACCAAACACCTCAATTAAACAAGGAATCTCTGAATTTTTATCTTGGTATAAAGAATTTTACAAATATTAGAATTTCTAAAATGACTGAAAAAATAATTCCCGACCTCCCATCATATTTGGAATGCAATATATGCATTATTGGACTTGGATATGTAGGATTGCCACTAGCTACTGAATTTAATAAAAGGAAGACATGTCTTAGAAATGGGGAAAAACTTAATAGAAAAATAGTAGGATTCGATTTAAACTGTAAAAGAATTGAAGCCTTAAAGGTTGGGGAAGACTCCACAAATGAGACGGATCCAAGAGATTTGAAATATCTAGAATCTATATTCTTTACGAGTAACCTTATAGATACTATCGATTGCAATGTCTTTATTATCTGTGTTCCAACTCCAATCGATTCCAATAAAGATCCTGACCTAAAGTTTCTTGAATCCGCAACAAAAAACGTAGCTGAAATTATAAAAAAGTCATCTTCTAATTTTCCGCCAATTATTATCTACGAAAGTACTGTTTATCCAGGAACTACAGAAGAAATATGCGTTCCAATCATTGAAAATTTTTCTGGTTTAAAATTTAATAAAGATTTTTATTGCGGCTACAGTCCAGAGAGGATTAATCCAGGCGACAAAGATCATAGATTGACATCTATAGTAAAAATAACTAGTGGAAGTACTGAAAAAGTAGCTTGTTGGATTGATTCCCTATATGGTTCAATAATTGAAGCAGGTACTTACAAAGCACGAAGCATAAAAACGGCAGAAGCGGCAAAAGTTATTGAGAATACTCAAAGAGATATAAATATTGCTTTAGTGAATGAATTAGCGAAAATCTGCAAAACTCTAAGTATTGACACTTTAGACGTTTTAGATGCCGCTGGAACTAAGTGGAATTTCCTACCCTTTAAACCGGGACTAGTTGGTGGACATTGTATAAGTGTCGATCCATATTATTTAACTTATAAATCAAAAAAACATGGATATAACCCCAATATCGTTCTAGCAGGTAGGAGCCTGAATGATGGAATGAGCTCCTGGATAGTAGAGCAACTGTTAAAAGAAATGCAGGAAAGAAATTTATCTGCTGAAAAAATTAGATTACTAATTTTAGGAACAACTTTTAAAGAAAACTGTCCTGACACGAGAAATTCAAAAGTATTTGATATTATTCACAACTTAAATGAGAAAAAAATAATTCCATTTTTATTCGATCCCTACATTAAAAATAGAGATAAACTCAAAAACAACTTCAATTTATTAACCGAAATTCCTTTAAACTCTGACAATAAATTTGAAGTTGTTATAGTTGCAGTTGCTCATAAAGAATTCAAAATTTTAAATAAACAAAATTGGCTAAATTTAGTAACTGAAACAAACATTATTTATGATCTAAAAGGAATAGTTCCTAGGGAATTAAAACCAATGAGATTATAATTAAATAACAATTGAGAGAATTTAATTTCAAGTATAATTTTAAAAAAAACATTATAGTTAACAAATTTAAGTTTTTTAATTCATAAAATAAAATATTTTTTTGTAAAGTAACTTTTTATATAATAGAGTAATAATTGAGGTAAAAATATTGAGAAATATAATAACTGGTGGTGCTGGTTTCATTGGGTACAATTTAACAAAAAAATTACTCGAAAATAATGAGCACGTAATATGCATCGATAATTTTATTAGCAGTGACAAATCCAAAATAGAAAATTTAATTGATAATCCATTATTTGAACTTTTAGTTCATGATGTTACCAAACCACTCAATATAAAAGCAGATAAAATTTGGCATATGGCTTGTCCAGCCTCCCCAACTAAATATTTGGAAGAACCAATCTCAACATTAAAAACAAACTTTATGGGCACATATAATATGTTGGAATTAGCAAAAATTTCAAATGCAAAATTTTTTTTTGCAAGTACAAGTGAAATTTATGGCGATCCTAATATGCACCCTCAGCCTGAAAACTATAATGGATCTGTCAATCCTTTTAGTTCACGAGCTTGTTATAGCGAAGGCAAAAGGATTTCAGAAACGCTATGCTTTGAGTTTAAGCAGAAATATAATTTGGATATAAAAATAGCAAGAATATTCAATTGTTATGGACCTTACATGTCAGAAAAAGATGGAAGAGTAATAGTTAACTTTATAAGACAAGCTTTAAAAAAAGAATCTCTAACAATATACGGCGATGGTTTACAGACAAGATCTTTTTGTTTTGTTGATGATGTTGTTGAAGCTATTATAAAACTTATGAACACTAACTATGATGAGCCTTTAAATGTAGGTCATAATGAGGAAATTTCAATTAAAGATTTAGCCTTAAAAATAAAAAGTAAAATAAATAATAATTTAAAAATAATTTATCAAGATAATAGGAATTCCGAACCAAAAAGAAGGAATCCAAATATAAATTTGGCCAAAGAAAAATTAAATTGGGCTCCTAAAATAACTCTTGATAATGGACTTGATATAACAATAGATTTTTTTAAAAAAAAGATAGTAAAGAGTTATAGTGTTTAGATAAATAATTTAATTATATTTATGAGAGTATTGGTAACAGGAGGTTCAGGCTTTATAGGAAGCCACACCGTAAGAAAATTATTAGAATCAGGACATCATCCCATAATAATAGATGAAAAATATAATAATCTAACAAATATTTTGAAGGAGAATTTTAATGTCCCCTTCATACACTCAAAAATTGGCAATAAGAAGGTTGTTAAAGAAATAATAATTGGAGAACATATTAATTTAAAAAACACAATTCATGAGAATCAAACGATTGATGCTGTGATGCATTTTGCTGCATCAATTAATGTGAATGAATCTTTAAATAATCCTCTCAAATATTATAAAAATAATGTTGGTGAAATTTTCAATCTACTAGAAGTTTTATGTAATAATGAGATACGATCAATGAGGATATTTAATAGTTCAGTTCCAATAATATTTTCAAGTACATGTTCTATTTACGGCATTCCGAAAAATAATCCCATATTAGAAGAAGCCGAGAAAAGGCCTATTAGTCCATATGGTTGGAGCAAGTTAATCTCAGAAAATATTATTAAAGATTTATGTTATTCTTCAAATTTAAATAGCATTATTTTGAGATATTTCAATGTAGCAGGTGCTTCTGAAGATTCTTTACTTGGCGAAAATCAGAATAAGGAAAATCACTTAATTCCCACATTAATAAATGCAGCGATAAACACTAATAATGAATTTAAACTTTTTGGCAATAATCACCCAACACCAGATGGAACATGTATAAGAGATTATATCCACGTAAATGATATTGCAGATGCTCATATATTAGCTCTTGAATCATTGAAAAAAGAATTATTTATGGAGCAAGCATCTTTTGATATGAAACATAGAACATTTAATTTAGGGAATGAAAAGGGTACATCTGTTCTTGAGGTAATTGATGCTGTAGAAACAATTTGCAGAAAAAAAGTCAATTACGAGATTTTAAAAAAAAGAGAAGGAGACCCACCAATTCTTATATCCTCCTCAAAGAAAATAAAATCTGAATTAAATTGGGAACCACAACATAAAAGCATAAATGAAATAGTTACTCATTCATATAATTGGATAAAAAAGTTGAATCATATGTAAATCAAAACCTAAATAAAATCACCGTTTCCTAGTTGCCATATATTTAACCTTTTATTTTTAATTTTTTGAACCTGAATTACTGATCTTGTATCAAAAATCCAAGCAGGTTTTCTCATAATATTATAAAATTCATCCCAATCTAAATCTTTATATTCCTGCCAATCTGTTAATAAAACAATTGCATCAGCATCTTTAACTGCTTTTTTAATATCAGATTCAAATTCTAGATTAGAGTGTTCTTTAGAGTAAATATTCGAACCACAAGACAAAGAATCAAAAATTTTTTGTTTTTCAACTTTTGGATCATTAACAATTAAATTAGCCCCTTCATTAATTAATTTTTTGCAGATTTCTATTGCAGGAGAATTTCGCGTATCATTTGTATTAGCTTTAAAAGAAAATCCCAAAATAACTATTTTTTTATCTACTAAGTTTCTATAAAGTTTATTTACAATTGTTTTGTAAACTCTATCTTGTTGCCATTCATTTATTTGAAGTACTCCTTCCCAATAGTTGGCAACCTCTTCGAGTCCTAAAGATTGACAAATATAAACTAAATTTAGAATATCCTTTTTAAAACAACTGCCTCCAAATCCAGGACCAGACTTTAAAAACTTTTTCCCTATTCTTGAATCACTACCTACGGCATAAGACACTTCATTAACATTTGCACCAGTAGATTCGCATATTGCAGAAACAGAATTAATTGAACTAATCCTTTGTGCTAATAATGCATTTGCTATTAATTTTGACAATTCACTACTCCAAAGATTTGTCAATAGTATTTTTTCTTCAGGTACCCATTTAAGATAAATATTTTTTAAAGATCTAATAGCTTCGTTATCCTCTCCTCCAATAAGAACCCTATCAGGAAATTTTAAATTATATATTGCAGTACCCTCAGCAAGAAACTCGGGATTCGATAATACAGAAAAAGTTTTAAATTTACTCTCTTTATTGCAAACCTGCTCTTCAGTTGAGCTAAGAATTGATTTTATTATTTCCGCTGTTTTTACAGGTATAGTACTTTTTTCAACAACAATAGTATGACCTTCAGCATATTTAGCTATTTCCCTTGCAGAGGATTCAACCCAGTTAAGATCACTAGCTTGACCAGCTCCAATTCCCTTAGTTTTGATTGGAGTATTTACTGAAATAAAAATCATATCTGCCTTTTTAATTGAACTCTTAATATCAGATGTAAAAAACAAATTTTTATTTCTTACATTATTTACAATTTCTCTTAATCCCGGCTCATAAACAGGAAGATTATTTAAATCACCATTCCATTGTTTTATTCTTGCATCATTGATATCAACAACATTAAAATTTATTTCGGGGCAAAAGCTTGCAATTACAGACATGGTTGGTCCACCAACATATCCTGCACCAATACAACAAATATTTTTAATCTCAAAATTATTAATGATTCCAGGTTTCATTAAGTGATTTATCCTAGTATATAATTTTAATTTACATGTCGCTTATTTAAACATAAATATAAAAGATCTTCAAGATATTTATTTTTTTTAAAATAATTAAATTTTTTAAAGTAATTTTATTCATTAACAACTTTGAAATTAAATAGATTTTTAGGAATAATTTTTATTTAAATAAAGTTACTAGAAGTAAAAAAGCTTTAAAAATTTAATAATATAATTTTATAATTTATATAGTACAAAGATACAAAAAATTAGTGCTTCTTATATTTCCATTTATCATTATTCTGTATTTAATAAATAGATCTTTAATAAATTCAAGCCTAATAAATCTTGCGGGTTTTGCTCTTATTGCTTATTGGATTACTTATCCAATTGAAAAATTAAATGTAGGTGGCATATATACAACAATTGAAGGAATAAAGGATGTAGGCATTTCGTTTTATGCCATCTTTGCCTTTTCATTCATTGCAGGACTTTTCTTAACATCTAAATTAAATTTTCCAAAAATTAAACTTTATTCAAATTTTAGAATAATAAATCACTTATTCTTCATATCAATTTTTCTTGGAATTTTTGGCTTTATTTGTTTTGCACATACTTATAATTATTCCTTACTAGATTATTTTAATATTTTTTTTGATAATAGAGTAGAGAGACTTGCTTTACTTAGTTCAAGTAATAATGCCTTACCATACTCGATTTCATTTATTCCTTCCATAACAATATTAATTGTAATAATAAAAAATTTAAAATTTAATATTAATTTAGTCCAAAAAATTGCAATATTATTTATTTTTATGATAAACAGCCCAATTCTAATCTCCTATTTTTTAGAGGGGGATCGTACATCTATAATAAAATTTTTTATGATTGTTATATTTACATCTAGCTTAAAAGAAAGTTCAATTGAAGAAATTAACAATAAGGAGTATCTAATTCAAGATTTTAGAATTAATAAATCTATCTTAAAAAAGAGACTATTTTTATTTTTAAATTTGACCATTTCATTTTTGATTCTTGTAATTATTGGTTTAGGTAGAGGTAACGGTTGGAAAAATATTTCTCGATTAACTTCTAATTTTCAATCACAAATGGAAAATAAGCTTCTACCTACATCAGAATTTAGATCTGTAAACTTTACAATTGATTACTCTATTGCTAGAGAACATTTAACTAACGATAGATTGAAGAAAATGTTTACTTGGGATAGAGGTATTTTTTATCCGTTACCGACATATGTTTATAAAA
>CENQ01106381.1_pt1 | contig 11394 bp, 8 predicted proteins | sample 356171 | NCBI WGS metagenome assembly CENQ01 (sample SAMEA2619802, study PRJEB7988) | marine metagenome | biome: marine biome (ENVO:00000447); feature: surface water layer (ENVO:00002042); material: "saline water (ENVO:00002010), including plankton (ENVO:xxxxxxxx)" | depth 5 m
GAGCTTATAGGGGGATTGTGTGAAGCTCATACAATACCAGTGTTACATGATAAAGATGTACGAATTACTGAAGACAGTTACAAATATCTCCTCGAAGTAGTTCTTATAATGAAACAGCAATCTGATTTACTGTTAAAGAAAGCTAAATCATTTACTGTAGTTTAATCCTCTAATAAGACATCAAAAGGACTCTTTATTTTTGCATCACCTTGCTCGCCAAACAGTTCTTGTGATTGCACCATTTCATCTGTTCTATACATTTCTAATACAGCATCTGCCATAGCCGCTCCAATATATCCTTCTGTAGATATCATATTTTTTATAAGAGAATCTTTACCAGATTCAGCAATTTTTAATTTTCCCAACACTGCATCCGCAAGAGTTTCTTTAACTAAAATCTTAGAGAATAATTTCTGAGCACCTAATCGTGATACAACTCCTATAAATTTAGCTGGGTCTAAAGTATATAAGTTAGATATAAGTTGAGCACCTGACAAAGCAGAACCTGCGTCTGCTCCAGTGGCTTGTATAACTTGTGCATAATTTTGTATACCATCCATTATCTTTAATGTATCGTTATCAAAGAATCCTTTCAAAGTTTTATTTTCTTTTATTAATCTTATTAGTTCCCCCATTTTTTTAGAGTCAATGGTGTAATCTCCTACTTCTCCGTAGGCACTATTTTTACTAACTGGAACTACAACCCCACTGCCTTGTGAGAATACATAATCAATTAATCCTCTTTTAATATTTTCTATAGCTTGTCCTTGATTTTGTATCCCCTCTCTTCTTGCAACTTGAAGTAAACTTTTAGCTGCACCCTCAATATCTACAGGGTCTGCAAATATTTCTCCTATAGCTACACCTAATTGTGTTGTATCGGGTCGTTCTGCTATTTCTCTAGCTAAAGTATTCTCTAATCTCACAACTTCTGATGCTTCTCTTCTCAATAATTTTTCATCTATATCAGAGATGCCCAATAACTCTAGCTCTTTTCTAGAGAAAGAATCTAAATATTCTCCTACTGCTGTTATTGAACCTTTCTCAGATAAATCTGTGGTGGCTATCTTATTTAATTTACTTGCTAGTTGTATACGAAATGCATTTTTGAGAGCTGTCATTCCTTCAAAATCTTCTGAACCTAGTTCTTTGCCTCTGGTAGCTCTTAGTTTTCCCTTTATAGCAAAAGCTTCATCTGTTTGAGTTTTTGTAGTTCTTATAGTTTTTAATCTATTAACTATATAGTTTTGAATTTTATTTAAATCTTCTAGTGCTATATCAGGAACTTCAGCACTTGGTGTACCAATTTGTCTACCTATTGTTGCAGTAGGAATGTCTTTAAGAGTTGATTGTATATTACCAGTGGCTTTGCTTAATGTAGTTACTAATAGTTCCTGAGATGTTAAGTCTTCAGTTTCCTTAAAGAATGAATTAGCTACATTTAAATCATTTTTTATGGAATCTAATAAATTTTTATCAGCTCCTACTGGATTTTTTATAGTTTCTTGTATAATTCTTCTAAGAGAATTTAATTCAGTTATTCTTTGTTTTACCCCAGGTTTCATATTTTTACCACCAGGGAATGCCTCTATGAGGTCGGTAGCCATCTCTCCCAGTTTCATAGAATATAAATGGAGTAACTTTGCAGGAGACTTATAATACTTTTGTTTGACAGCATCAATCCCCTCTACATTGTCAACAAAGTTTTTCATCCCTGCAACTACTTGTTGTCTATTGAGTGTATTATTTTTTCCTAATATAGCTAATTGTTCTTTGATAATATTAAAAGAGCCATCATCCCAATCAGCTGTAGATTGTACACCTTTTATCTTATCAGCCTCTGATGTAGGAACAATAACTTTTGGACTAATTTGCACAGAGTTTTTAATTGCAGTTAAATCCATTGGTTTAAAACCAATTTTATCATGTGCTATTCTATATAATTCTTGTGCTTCAAGTCTTCTTAAATCTTTAAACAATAAAAGCATCTCTGCATTTACTCTTCCTGCTTCTCCTAAATCTAATCGACTAAAATCTTTTTTAAATTTAGCAAAAGAGTTTTGAAATTGTTTTATATCTCCTTGACCTTTTCCAGCTCGCACATTTTCCACGTACTCATACAAAGCTCTATTTTGTTTACGAAACTCATAAGCTATTATGTTGGTAACTTGGTCAGCAAGCCCCACCATACGATTTAAAATTTTGTTTGCTGAAATTTGAGAAGGCAAAAGCTTTTCTAACTTATGCAATCTTCTAAAATTATCTGCCTCCACAGCTGACCTAAATGTATCATCGTTAATGGCTACCTCTTCAAACTTTTTTCTAAGCTTATCAGATATTTGACGAGATACATATGTTACAGTTTGCTTAGTTACAGGAAGTCCTCCAAATAGCATCTCTAGTCTTCCAGATAACTTTTCCTGTTCTGTTAAATTAAAATCAAAAGGTGCGGCCATAGAATCGCCAAACATTTTTAAAGCATTAAAAAATTCATTTTTATCATCATCAGTTTTTAGTCCTAGCCCCTCTGCAGCTTCATTACGTAATTTTTCAGTAAATACGCCACCTGAATATAGCGTAGCAAGAGTTACAAATGGTGAAGCTACTTTTCCTGCAACACCAAGCTTTGATGTAAGTGCTCCTGCAGTTAAAGCAGTAGATACAACTGCTGCACTCGCTCCTGTTTCAGCTGCTAGAAAAGGTACAAGACTTTGCGTGTAGTCAATAAATCCTGCAGTGGGTCTTCCATAAGGGGTAAATGTGCCATCATCTCTTTCCACACTCATAAGTAATGAACCTTCAAATAAAAGAGGATTTGCCCCCTCGTCATAAATAAAGGTTACTTCTCTCTTTGAACCATCTGATTTTTCAGTAACACCACTTTTGTATGCTTCTTCTACTTGTTCTTTTTCTAAACCAAAGCCACTTTTTAATTGTCCAAGTCCAGTGACATACGTAGCGGCCTCTGGGTCTTTTCCTTCATAACCAACGTCACCAGCTAGCTCTTCTCTGCGGGCTTTAGTAATGGGTTCTGCCTCTTCGATTTGTTTTACATATTCTTTTCCCGCTACTGCCCCAGGTAAGAAGACTTGTTCCATTATTGCAGAACTTTCTTTTATGGCATCTAATAAATTAAATGATTTCTTTTGAGGTTCAACAGGAGCTTCAGGAGGCATTGCCTCTACAAAATCTGGTCTTGTAGAAACAACAGGAGGTTCTTCTACTTGTGTTTCTTGCTTTTCATCTTCCTCTAGTAATATATCAAAGGGACTAGTTGTCATTTATTTTCCTTATTCTTTTAAATCTGGATAACTTTGTAAGAATTGATTAATAACGTCATTCTTATTAATTTTACCTTTAGTGGAGTAAACATAAATGTCAGACATTACAAATTGCATTTGTTGAGTAGCCATCTTTAATTTTAGTCTAAGCACATCTCTGTCAGACTCAGACATTGCTTTAAATTCTTTTCCACTAGGAAATTTTTGTAATCCATAACTTCTTAATAAATCATAGAAACCTTCCCTAGCTAACGTAGGTTTGTCATTTTTACCTATTTTGAAACCAAGTTGTTTTTCTATATCATATATCAGTTTATTTTCTACTTTTAATCCAGCATACTCTGTATCTGTTAAAGGTGTATATGATTCTGATATTGGAGTTGTGTTATCAAAATCTGCATCATTTTTTCTAAGCATGACATCTTTTAGCATAGCTGCTTGAACAACCATTAGTGCTGCTTGACCTCTTGTAGTTCCTAGTAAACTTGTATCTTCTAGAACTGCTACATATTGTCTAACTATTTTTAAATCTTGGTCAGATAATCTTGGGTCTTCAAAAATAGCATTTTTAGCTGTTCCAAGTAGTCTAATACCTTCTGCTCTTGCTTGTTGTATTGCTTGTATACCATCAGGACTCTTTCCAAACAGTGGTTGAGTTTTTCCTCCCATACTGTTAAGTAAATCTGATATATTTGCACCAAATAATTGAAGTGTGCCAGTTATATTAAAGGCATTAGGATGATTAATAAAAGTCTTTAATATTTTTCCTGTAGTTAATACACTATCCGTTGATGCTCTTATTTGTTTTTTATTTTTTTCTAAGTCGTCTAAATCCATAGTTATTTTATTTCCAAGAGCAGTCAAAGATGGAACTTGTACAAGCACAGGTTTACCAGTGTCAAAATCCATATCAACTAAAAAGTTTCCATTTTTAGTAGTTCTAATGTTTCCTTGAGCTAGCATTCCTGCATAGATTGTTCTAGCATCACTTTCTTGTTTTTTAGTCATATTAGGATTTTTTAATTTTTCAGCTTCTATAATAGCATTTACTTTTTCTTCTAGTGTAGTTGGTGGAGGTAATCCTGCTTTTCGTCCTACTTTCACCAATTGTACAGCAATAGCATTTAATTTCTTTAAGTTTTCTTCTCTTTGTTTACTTTCAAGCATTGGGAGATTAGCCAATGTTTCAAAGTTTGTTATTAAATCTATTGCCTTTGCGTGTTCATCACTAGTAAAATCAGAAGAGTTTTCCTGTAGTTTTTTTCTTGCCGCTTTAATTTCTTCAGATAAAGTTTTTACGTTAGCATCATATTGTGCATCAGAAAAATTAGAAGCCTTAAAAGCAAGATTAGCCAAATCCGCTCTTTCTGCACTATGCTTGAGGATTTCTTCTTTTATTTTTTCAGGAGTATACACAGCATTTCCATCGGCATCTTTTTGATTAGTCAAAAGTCTTAACTTATTGTCTTTATCAACAATTTCATCAAAAACAGTCTGAACCATTTCTTGTTGTGTACCATTTAGTTTGTCAAATTTTGACCTTACTTGATTTAAAGTGCCTTCAGAAGATTTTACTGAAGTATTAAAAGTACTTAATATCTCAAGACCATCATCATCTTCTTCTTTTTCAAGTCCAGAACTTAAGATAGCAGCTTGTGCAAATCTTATAGCGGAATCATCAACTTGTTTTCCAGTTTTATATGCCTCATACAAAGGAAGATAATTATTTACTGCATAATCTTTCAGAGATTTTTTTACTATGACTTCAGGGTCATCATCACTAGGAACATCAATCTCTCCACTAAGTTCACTTAATTTTTTCACTATTATATCATGAGTTTCTTGCATAGTTTCAGGTATTTTAATAGGTTTAACTCCTATAATTTTATGTATTTTTGTTAATAGATTAGTTTCTTTTTCTCGAATATCTTTAGTGTCTAGTTTTCTTACGCTTTTCTGTAAATTAGCATACTCTGTCTGTAAATCTACCAAATGTTGTATACCAGTTTTACCATCAATATATTGACCTGGACTAAGTGTTTCTATTTTTTGTTTTAATCCATCTAAAGCTATTTTAATTTCAGGAGATAGAACATCTATTTCTCTACCTATAATTAATTTTAACTCTGCTTTTGTTAGTTGTATCTCTTCTCTTAAAAGTATGAGTTCATTACCTGATATGTTAGGATTGCCTGCTTGTGCAATGAGTTTGTTCAATTGCGTATAGTGTTTTCTAGCATCTGCTTTTGCTATTATATTTTGCTTTGGGTTATTAATAAATTTAATAGTAGAATCAAATAGAGGTTCTAAATTTTTTGATAATGTACCTATGCCCTGCCTATCTAAAAGCATACCATTTAACATAGTTTCTATTTGTAGTGCTCTTTCGCTATTTGGTTCTTCTTCAATTATTTCTAAAAATTCTTGACTAACAGCTCCTACAGTCATATTTTTATTATCATTATTTTTTATATTTGTTTCAGTTGCGTGGCCTAGTGTTGAAGCTGTGCTAATTAAACTTTTACTTCTGTCTAATGTCAATGCTTCCACTAAAGGATTAGTTTTATTTTTTATAGCTAATTTTATAGCAGATTGACCTATATTTAGTTTTTTCATAACTGGAGGACTAGACAAGGCTTCAAATTCTTTTCTAGTCATACCCATTTCTGAAAGTGCAGAATCTTCAATAGCACGTTGCCCTTGACCATGTAGTAGTATTTGAAAAACACTGCGGTCTTCTGCTTCAGGAGTAGTAGCAGATGTTGTACCGCCTCCTGTCATTAATTTAGAAGTCTGTTGAGATTCATCTGTAGTTTCAGTAGGTGTCTTCTTTTTGGTTGCATCAAGTTCAGTGGTATCTTTTATGGTGTAATCACTTTTATTATTTATTAAATAATCTATAGCACCTTTATCTCCAGCTAATCCTGCATCTTCAATCATTTGAATAGTTTGCATTAAATTTTCTATGGGTTGATTTTCAAATCCTTCTACATTTTTTAAGATTCCAGCTTGTGATAATAGTTTGGAGCGTCTTGCATTACCAGTAGCTAAGCTTGCATTATAGCTTTTCTTTTTTTGAGCAACTAATGCTTTAAAACTCTCTTTAGCTTTTTCATCTCTTGGTAAAACATTATTCCAATAATTATCTGTTAATCTGTCCATACCTCCAGCAATAACTGTTGCTATAGGTGATGATAAAAAACTACCCAATCCCATATTATTCCTCCATAGTAGCAGGCTTACTCATAAGTCCTCCTGCATCTTCTTTTTGTAATTCTTTTTCTACTACTTCTTGACCAGCTTCTATTTTTTCTGGTCCAACACCTTTAAGGTCTTCTACAGATTTTGCAAGTTTAATCATATTTCTTTCTGCTTCTCTTTCATACCCATGTACAAATTCTATATCTGCCGCTTTTGCTATGTTAACAATTAACATAACTAATTCATCCATAATAAGTAGAGCTACATCAGGAGAATATAACCCCTCTCCTATGCCTTGTAAAACCATGCCTTGCACTATTTGTGCAATAGGTATTCTTGCTTCTAGCATACTAAACAAACCAAACATAGTGCCTTCGTCAAGAATAGTTTCCATGTACATACGCATCACATCATTTACATCTGTATACTGTGGTGGATTTTCCCACGGATACTTTCCTGGTTCTTCTGTTAAAGATTGACCTGGTATACGTGACTCAAACATACTACGTGTTTTACCTGATGGCATTACCAATTCTTCATCAAAATCCATTATTATGTCCTCATTAATGATTCTAAAAATCTAAAATATTTAGAAGTTGCTTGTGTATCTGGGGGTCTAACTGCACTTTGTACTTGTGAAGTTTGTACATTTGGATTATCTACAAAATATTTAGAAAAATTTACCTCTGGTAAATACACATCAGCTTGACTTGCAGATGAGCTTTTACCTGCTCCCAATCTACTTAATATAACAGATTTTATTATATCACCAAACATTACGTATCTCCTTCGTCTTCTGTTGTAGCTTTAGGTTTGCTTGTAGCCGCAGCTATAAGAGTTGCCAAAAAGTCTCCTAACGAAGTAGCATTCTTTTGTGCAACTTGTTTATCAAACATATCCTGTGTTGTTTCTGCTTCTAATACAGCCATAGAATAATTAAATGCTCTATCTAAATTATTTTGTGAACTTTGATATACAAAAGATGCTTCATCTCTATACTCTTGCCAAATATTACTTAAAGCAGAATTGGATAGATTAAAATAATTTTGAGCATTAATTTGATTAGCTGCATTTTGTGCGGCAGTATTTGCTGTATTTACATTTCTACGCCATTGTACATTACTTTGTGCAATAACCATAGCATTCTGTGCGTTAAATTGTTCTGTCTGTGCTGTTAAGTTAGCTTGAAATGTAGCCATAGAGTTTAACTGTCCAGCATTGAATTGATTTGATGCATTCTCTGATGCCGCATTTGATGTATTAATAGTATTTTGTAAATTAGCAAAAAACTGGTCAGTTTGATTTTGTGATGTAGCATTAAACTGTGCGGCTGCATTGTTAGCTGCTTGATTACTTAACATAGCTTGTTGTTGAGCTGCTTGATTAATTGTTTTAGCTTGTTGTGCATTGGTAAGATTAGCCATGTCCATAGCCAAAAAGTTTTGAGCATTTTGTATTTCTGCTTGTTGTTGATTACTCAAATTAGCCATATCCATGTTAGCTACTGTAGCAGCATTTGCTAATGCCATAGCTTGCTCATTAGATAAATTCTGTAGATTCAGTGTTTCAATCATTTTAGAATTAGCAAACACTCTGTTTTGTTCTTGTGTAAACGTCATGTTTGCTGCTTCTGAGAACTTATTAGCATTGAGGATGTTGACTTGCTGTTGATTACTAAGTTCTTGACCTGTTAAAGACGCTTCTACTTGCATCTTAGCTAAACTAACTTGTTGTTTATTAGATAAGTTAGCCATTTCTATTTGTAAATTATTTTGTGTATTAGTTAAGTTAGCCTGTTGTTGATTATTCATAATGGCTTTTGCAGTGTCAAAGTAAGTAGCCGCATCACGAGTAGCAATAGGTAATGCTGCTTCTAGTGCTGCTTGTGTTACAGCCGCTCCTGCCATTGATGATGCAGATAATCCTCTAGCCGCCATTTGTTGATTAGCAGAACGAATGATACCTGCCGCCCATCCAGGTACTTTGCCATCATCAAATTGTTTTCCTATATTCTCCAACTGTCCTTGAACAGTCATATCTTCTGTAACTTCCATAGTAGCCGCTTGCATATCAGATTTATAATCTGTTGTAGCGGCATCATAGTCACCTAGAAAACTTTTATCTGCTTTGGCTGCTCCTGCTATTTCTTCTTTGCCTACAGTTCTACCTGCCATAGGGTCAATCAAGCCCTGTACTTGTCCTGTAGCCGCTGTTCCTTGTGAAGCTACACCAGTTTGTGCTTGTATAGTATCGGATACTGTGCCTTGTGCCGCATCCATAGTAGCGGCTGTTGCTTGGTCTGCAGTTACAACATTAGCAGCTGTCTTAGTAGTATCCGCAATCTTAGCTGTGTCTGCTGTAGCCGTATCACCTACAGTAGGTGTAGTAATTTGACCTGTTCCTTCGGCTATTTGTTCGTTAGGTTGTACTGTTTGTGTTTGAGTTTTATACACAGCTTGTTGTGGCATTAATGGGTTTACCACATTTTGCCCCATAATATCAGTTACACTAACAGCATTCTGTTGTGCTTGTTCCTCATCAGCTTTTACATTTTGATTTGGATTAGTGTTTGGAGTGCTGTCTATTGGTGTAGGTTGTACTAAACTTGCCATGCTATATACCTTTACGTCTTGCTAAGAACTCTGTCTAATTTATCTTCTACTCTGTGTAATGCGTCCATTACAGCTTGTGTAGAATCTTTTAATTCTCCACGAGTTACATATTCTTCTCGTGTTTTATTTAATAATATATCTATACGTTTTACTTCCTGTACAAGCCCTCTGAATGCCCATACAGCAGGAGCTATTACTAATGTTAATATAATATTCCAAAACATCCATGCACTAATTTCCATGTGCTACTCCTGTATTGATTTTAGATACCAAACAAGCCAACCAAGTCCTATCACTGTGCATATTAAAAATAATATAAATACTCCCTCTATACATCTATCTTTAAATTCTTGTCTTCTATACAATTGCTCTTGTCTAGCTTTTCTAATTTTACCTTCCATTGCTAACAATTGGTCCCAAGCTTTATGACCATGTGTAAATTGAATGAAAGTTTTAAGTTCGTATCTTTGTTCTTCTAGTTTTTTCTTAGCAGCAAATGCTTCAAGTGCTTCTTGTTCTACTGACCCAAATACTTTACGAAAGATAGGTGGGTTCTTTGCAGATTTTTCTTTTTGTTCTATATCTGATACTGCACTCATCCACCTAGATAAATCACCTGTCATAGATTCTATATCACGACCTGCTTGAAATGCTTTCTTTAGACCTGCAAACGCTGTGCTTGCTGTTGTTAGTGCAGCTCCAATAGTAATAGGGTCAAACATGTTACCCTTCTAGTTTAGCTACTTTAGCTTCTAATGCTTCTATTTTTTCATTTGCTTCTTGCAATGCTTTAATCATAGGTGCAATTAATTCTGTATACCTAAGACCATAACGATAATTACTACCATCTTGATTTTCACTAATATCACTTTTAATTAAACCTGCAAAATCAGTGTTTGATTTACTTATGTCAGATAACACAGTTTCAACATCTTGAGCAATTAATCCATAATGAGTTCTAGTTTTATTATTAAATTTATAACTTTTTGGAGAAAGTCTTTTAACAAAATCTAAACCTAAATCACTGTCTACTATAGTATTTTTTTCTTTTTCATCTGACGTTTGAATTGTTCCATTAGTAGCAAAAATATCGTCAAAACGAGCATTAGATAAACCTAAATCAACTGCATCATCATTTGCTGTTCCACTTTCATTTGCAGGAACTATAACATCAGAACCATTAGAAAATTGCAAACAAACATTACCTTGACCAATTTGAAGTTCTGCACCACGATAAGAAATAAATCCTTTTGAAACTCCATCTATAAAAAAATCTATAAATTTTCCATCACTTGTATTACGTCCAATATTTACAGAAGCTCCTACACTTGTTGATGAAGCGTTTCTTGTAAATTCTGCATATCCATCTGCAGCTAATGTGTGACCTGTATTTGCAATACCTAAAGAAGTTCTAGCCACCATTAAGTTTTGACTAGTATCTATCCTCATAGCTTCATTAGAAGAACCATTAGTAGAAAATGTCATGTTAGATGCGTCACTTGTAATTAAACGCATTGGATTAGTTGTTGAAATAATATCAATACCAGAGCCACTTGGAGCAATTTGTAAATTTCTTCCAGAACCATCATCTACTTGTAATGTTGCACCTGGACTATCTGTGCCAATCCCAACATTACCACTATTATTAAATGAAGCTATCTCAGTGACGTTGCTACTGCTACCAGTGTTAGACCCATCACCATAAACAACTCCTAATCTTGAGCCATTAGCAACTATAAAGTAATCTTTAGATTGACCTGTATCACTAATGGCAATAGCAGGATTTGTAGTATCTTCTATAAATAAAGTAGCTTGAGCATTTGCATAAGAAATAGGACTAGCATTTATACCTATATTTCCAGAACCTTGTACAAATACTTTTTCTACACCAACATTTCCAATAGTCATTAAATCATCAGTGTCTGCTAATGCTTGTTCCCCTGTACCATCTTTTTTAGAAGCACGAAAACGAAACACTGCTCCATTTCCATCAGTACTTGGTGTAGTGCTAGTTGCTGTTACAGAATAAGCAGTAGCTCCTTCAGTAGCTGTTGTTATTCTTACACCGCCCTCTGTGCCACTTTCAGGTGCTAATTGACCATAGGTTGCAGTTGGCAAAATGCCTGTCATACCATGTGCAACATCAGAATCAGTTAAGGAAATGGTACTACTAAACTCTACTGCACCACTTTGTAAATCAGCAACGTCTCTAGCTCTAGTCATATTATTATCCTTTTATTTTACCAAGGTTTTCCACTGCCTTGTGTAGGTGCTTTACTTAATGCAATCTGATTAGCTAC
>CENQ01023461.1_pt1 | contig 11189 bp, 7 predicted proteins | sample 356171 | NCBI WGS metagenome assembly CENQ01 (sample SAMEA2619802, study PRJEB7988) | marine metagenome | biome: marine biome (ENVO:00000447); feature: surface water layer (ENVO:00002042); material: "saline water (ENVO:00002010), including plankton (ENVO:xxxxxxxx)" | depth 5 m
AAGAGCGAGCCAAGTCCTTGACATGCTGCGCTCGAAGCTCATGGATAGCTTCCCCGTGTCGGGCGTAGACCTCTAGCCATTCCCTGGAGCTCCCTGACCCTGGGACGCGCAAACAGGCGTTTCTTTGCTTGAGCGCTCGACTCGCCTGTTGCCAGGCCAATCTGAACGCTGGTTTCACGTGAAACAATCCCCAGTTGATCAATCGACGACGGCGCTCGGGTTCACCCAGCAGCAGCTCGATGGTAGTTGGATCCATCACCTCCACAGGTAGCGCCTCTGCGAGTGATGAAGTTTGGGTCACTACCTCTTGGTTAATTCTTGCTCGAATAGCCTGTGTTGTGCCGCGCTCTAACGCCAACCACTCACCAGACGATAACCGGCCCCGCACCAGAAGAGACTCCTTTCCATGCTGAATCATTGAGCTTGGCTGGCCAACACGAAAAGATCGCCCCGTACTAAGACAATAAATAGCCTCAAGAAGACTAGTTTTTCCAGAACCATTGGCTCCAAAAACCCCTGTTACTTGCCCAGGAAAGTCAACGATCGCTGGCTCGAGGTTTCTGAATTGCGTTACTTCAAGGCGAGATAAGCTCACAGAACCTTGCTCTCCCTCTGTTGCTTACTGCTGAACGGCTCGTAAAAGCCGATGTATTCAGTATTGCGCAAGGTTTTCGTTATTTGGCCAGACAAAAAGTTTAAGTTGACTATTTGCATCCCAGCAACTAACGCTGACAAAGCTAGTCTTTTTTGAACAGCAGTGATGGGGCGCCTAAAGTTTCATAGGCATGATGACATATAGCGCTTGCTCAGCCTCTGGATCTTCAATCAAGGCGCTACTATTTGCGTCGTTCACTGTTAGTTTGACCTGGCTGCCACGAACGACATTAAGGACATCCTGCAGATACCCAACATTAAATCCAATCTCTAATTCGGGGCCGTCGTACTCAACTGGCAGCGATTCCTCAGCATCTTCCTGCTCTGGATTGTTGGTAGATATCTCGATCAACCCGGACTTGAACTGAACACGCACTCCGCGGAACTTTTCGTTCGACAAAATCGACGTCCTATTGAGCGCTCGCTTGAGCTCCAACTTATCAGCAAGAATAATTTTGTCACCGTCTTTTGGAATAACCCTCTGGTAGTCTGGAAAGCGACCATCCACAAGCTTGGTTGTCAAAACAAAGGGGCCCGAGGACAGGCACAAATGGCTACTGCTGACCGATACCTCTACATCATCGGGACTATCCGATAGCAGTCGCTGCATCTCGATAACACCCTTTCTCGGCACTATGACCTGACCAATGCCATCGTCCCTCTGCGCACTGAGCGCGACTTGATTAAGCGCCAAACGATGACCGTCTGTCGCTACTGATCTTAGCTGCCCCTCGCTTTCCTCGAGCAACATCCCATTTAAGAAATACCTGACGTCCTGCTGGGCCATGGCAAATGCGGTTAGGTCGAGTAATGACTTAAGCGTTTCAGCGCCCATAGAGACGGGGGGACTCAATGTGTCAGATTCCACAGCGGGAAAATCAGTCGACGGTAAAGTCGACAAATTTGACTTAAACCGACCAGACCGGACCTCAAGTCGCTCGCCCTTCTGGGTAAAATTGATCTCGGCCTGCTCTGGTAGCTCACGAATGATATCTACAAGCTTCCTAGCGGGCACCGTGAGAGAGCCTGGCAAGTCTGCCGCTACATTGATGCTGGCCACCATTTCCACCTCTAAATCGGTACCTGTCATCGAGAGTTTGGACCCCTCCAACACAAGTAAGATATTCGACAGTATCGGGAGCGTTTGTCTTCGCTCGACCACCCCGCCGACCTGTTGAAGCGGCTTTAAAATGTTATCTCGGCTAACAGAGAATTTCATGGGTCTTTCCTAAATTGCGTGAGCAAAGTGTCCGCTCGAGCGGCCATTGATTGTCGGTAAGTGAGTGGTCACTATCATAAAACCATCGGGCTTATAATAAATCGTGCGCTTGAATCATCTGGATCTTCTAACTTACATGGGCTGCTGGGGCTTGATAACTCAACCCTCACCGAGTCCCCGGACATCACCGACAGCGCCTCTATTAGGAAGTGGATATTAAACCCAATCTCTAACGGCTCTTTGGTGTAATCGACCGAGATTTGCTCTATAGCCTGCTCCTGCTGAGGATTATTGGTAAAGATCTCCAGCTGGCCTGCGGACAGAGAGAGCCGTACATTCTTATACACCTCGTTGGATAGCACAGCTGTGCGAACCAGTGCATCTTTTAAATCGTTTCTAGAGCAGGAAAATGACTGATCACTAGAGGCGGGGATCGCTTTCGTGTAATCAGGATATTCTGCGTCAATTAGCTTGCTCACAAACCGGTCAAGTCCAAACTCGGCTTGCACATGCTGATCGGTGAACTGAAGCCTAACCTCCTCAGCATCGCTATCGAGCAGACGTGCGAGCTCTATCACTCCTTTCCTAGGCAGTATAGGGCGCGCGCCAGCTGTCGACCCTTCAAGCGAGGTTTCCGATATCGCGAGGCGCTGGCCATTGGTCGCAACGCAACGTAATAGGCCAGCTTCAAACTCGAACAACATACCATTGAAAAAATAACGAACATCCTGCTGAGCCATTGCAAACATCGTCTTGGACAACAGAGTCTTAAGTGCCTTGCCGCTCGATTTAATGGGGTCGTCCGCTATCACGGCAAGATCAATCCAGGGAAATTCACTCGCCGGCAGCGTTGTTAGCTGCGACTCAAATCGCTGGCTTCGCAATATAAATCGGTCTGCCTCTGCCTCGCAGCTAATCACCACGCCCTCGGGTAAGTGGCGCACGATATCGAGCAATTTGCGCCCCGGTACGGTGATAGCGCCAACGCCAGAAACAACGACGTTATCGATGGGTATTCGAGCAGACAGCTCAATCTCTTGGTCTGTTCCAACCAACACAATTCCCGACTCACTGCATTCAATAAGCACATGAGACAAGATAGGTAGGGTTTGTCGACGCTCAAGGACGTTAACAACTCGCTGTAATGGTTCAATAAGCGCGCTTTTCTCGACATCAAACTTCATCTGGACTTCCTTTTGTGAGCCTGCGCTTTATATGGCTCCTGTCTGCCTACTAGCTTGTGAGCATTCTTCTGAGCGTTCGGTAATCATCTCGTACCTCGTTGCTAAGCTCTCGTAGTTCGCTGACTTTCCGACAAGCATGAAGGACAGTCGTATGATCTCGGCCACCAAAAGCATCGCCTATCTCTGGCAGACTGTGGTGCGTTAGCTCTTTAGACAAAGCCATCGCGATTTGCCTAGGCCTCGCCAAAGATCGATTACGTTTCTTGCTGAGCAAGTCAGCCATCCTAATCTTGAAATAATCGGCGACCGACTTTTGAATGTTTTCGACACTAATTTGACGAGCCTGAATCGCGATCAGATCTCTTAGCGAGTGCTTCGTCTGCTCGATTGTAATTTCTCGACCGGTGAACTGAGCATTCGCGATGACGCGCCTCAACGCTCCCTCAAGCTCTCTCACATTAGATCGAACCTTTTCAGCAATAAAGAACGCAACATCGGGATTTAGTAACAAGCCTTCTTGCTCTGCTTTTTTGAGCAGAATCGCCACTCTCGTTTCAAGCTCTGGGGGTTCCACAGCCGCCGTCATTCCCCAGACAAATCGACTCTCTAGCCGTTCCTCAAGACCCTGTATTTCCTTAGGATAGCGATCGCACGTAAGCACGATTTGACGACCGTCCTCTTGTAACCTATTGAAAACATGGAAAAATTCTTCTTGGGACTTGCTTCCTTTCGCCAAGAACTGGATGTCGTCCATGAGCAAGACATCCACACCGCGGTAATACTGGGTGAACTCGCCCATACTTCCTCGCTCAATGGCTCTGACCATATCCTCCATAAATCGCTGAGAGTACATGTACGCAACCTTTAGATGAGGATGCCGGTCAACAATTGCGTTGCCCACTGCGTGCATAAGATGAGTTTTGCCGAGACCTACTCCACCATACAGAAGCAACGGGTTGTAGGAGGACACGCCTACATTTTCAGCGACTTGAACGGCTGCGGCCCTTGCCATTTCATTAGATTGACCACCCACAAACGTGTCAAAGGTGAAGGCCTTATTAAGCTCTAGAAGCGGATAGAAACGCTCTCGTTCTTGAAAAATATTAACGGATGGGTCTTTCCTTTGTTCAGTAGGGCTCATTACCGTCCCTGTTGAAGGCGCCGCACCAACACGAATTTGCACCGTGCTTCCCGTTAACCCCTCGAAATGACGACGTATCTTGGTCAAAAACTCTTTGGCAACCTGGTCTTTAATAAACTTATTGGGGGCATAGAGAACGAGTGAACCGTCCGATAATTGATCGGCCTGAAGAGGTCGAATCCAAGTATTATATTGCTCTTGGGAAAGATCGAGCGCCAAGGTTTCAAGGCAGGTCGTCCAATCTTTTACTTCAAGCCCCATTCCCTCTGCCACACTATCACCACATCTGTTTAAGGTTTGTACTTCGCGTTTAGTAATTGCAACCGCAAACCACCTCTCATCCCTTTCAATGTTGATTGAATAGAACCAAAGTTCTGTGGCTTGGAGGAAAAATTGCTCTGCTACGCCATGCCAGCATACTACCTATAAACACCAGAACTTGACTAGGTATTTTTCTAAATTTCAGTAAAAAAATGTTCAAGGATCAATGAGTTACCAAATATCTTGTGGATAACTTGGGGATACCTTGTGGCTGGATTAAGCTTTCCTAGCATCAAGGATCTAAAGTTCCAAACACCCACAATTCAGACAACCTTTTTTTACAGAAAACTCAGAAATAACTCACAAGCTCTCCACCGACTTTAGAGATAGCTATTCCATTGAATTCACTCATAAAAAAATCCTTTTCCACGTGACTCCCTCTCTTAATAAAAACAATAACAACAAGCTTTATATATAAATACTTACTTATTAGGTAAAGCTCATTGCAAGGCCCGCCCACAAATTCATAGAAAACGCAACCCTGCATCTCTCCAATCATTGCTATGAGTCAATCTACTAGTTGCGTGTCACATAACAGATTTCCCAACATCAATTCCGTGTGGATGAATCAAAAAATGGCAGTCATCTGTTCTAGCAGTGCCCAAATTTGCTTCACGTAGAATTCTTACACCATTGACCTCAGTCTAGTGAATCTTTAGAATCGCGCGTCCGACGGTCCAGGTATGAGTTAAGAAACCGCAATGAAGAGAACATTTCAACCCAGCGTTTTGAAACGAAAACGAACGCATGGCTTCAGAGCTCGTATGGCAACTAAAAACGGGCGCTTGGTCCTTAAGCGTCGCCGCGCCAAAGGACGTAAGGTTCTATCAGCCTAGAGCCTCGGACGGAGACCGCAAAGGGGACCTGCTCGAAGCTGATGGTGCCCCAGTCTTTACCTCGTAAAGCGAAACTTGTTGATAAATCAATGTTTGATGCCGTTTTTTCGGCCTCAAACTTCCGTTTACACGGACGATCCTGCCTAGTTCTGGCAAGACCCAACAAAGCAGGAAGGGCCAGACTCGGCATTATCGCTGCGAAGAAAAGCATTGCCCTCGCCGTTCAACGAAACCGTTTCAAACGCGTAACTCGGGAAGCCTTTAGACGGTCAAAATTGCAGGGGTTGGACATCATAGTTTTAGCCAAAAAAAGCAAAACAAAGAAGATCAATTCTGTCCTTTTGTCGAGCGAGCTTTACGATCTTTTCAGTCGACTGGAAGACGATAAACGCCCATGAAGCATTGCCTAAAAACTCTGATAAAAGTCTATCAGTGGACGATCAGTCCCCTCTTCGGCCCAAGATGTCGGTTCCATCCGACGTGTTCACAGTATGCTTTTGAGGCAATTGATCGCCATGGAGCTTGGCGGGGAACTCGCCTCGCTTTGAAGAGATTAGTAAAGTGCCATCCCTTTCATGAAGGTGGTCTTGATCCGGTACCGGAGATCGAGCAGTAGGGTTAAGTTTATGGACTTCCAAAGAGTATTTATTTTTTTAGGATTAGCAGTAACAGGATACTTCCTGATCTTAACCTGGCAACAAGATTACGGCTCGACCACTGCGACCGTAGTTCCGCCAACAGTTCCGCAGGAAGAATCAGCGTTGGGAGGATCTCTACCTGATGCATCAGCTGAAATTGATGCTAGTGTTCCTGAACTTAGCACTATCCCCACTATGCCGTTAAGTACGGCGAATCCTAAAACCCAAATGCCTTCGAAGCCACTGATCAGTGTCGAAACCGATGTGCTTCAGGCACGTATTAACCCGGTTGGTGGTGACATTGTAGCTGTAGCGTTGCCAGCATTCCCGAAGACGCTCGAGCAGGCCGACCAACCACTTCTTTTAGTCAGCGACTTTAACAGTTATCAATTGCAAAGCGGATTGATCGGACCCGATGGTATAGACAAGGCGGGCAATCGACCGGTCTTTATAACTGAGCGAGTTGATTATGAACTGAGCGACGGGGACGAGTTACGCGTCGGGTTAACCCCGACCCTTGACGACGAAAATGAACTTTCTGTTCAAAAGGAATACGTATTCCGGTCGGGTGACTATCTTGTGGATGTCAGCTACGAAGTCGTAAACAGGGGGTCCGTACCAAAGACCATGGCATTCTTTGGACAGATTAAGCGCGATGCCCAGCCACCACAGGAGCAAGACACCAACATTTTTACGCTGCAACCTTTTATTGGCGGCGCCACTCGAAGAGAGGATGAACGCTACTTCAAGATTGATCTAGAAGACTTGGACGAAGCGCCTTATCAATATGACTTCACTGGTGGATATGTCGCTTTCCTACAACATTATTTTTTGACAGCATGGGTGCCATCGCGGGACCAAATAGTTCGTTACTTTGCTAAACCGGCTGCCGGTAGCGCTGGTTTGTATACCATCGGTTATACCGCAGCACCGATAACTATTGCTCCAGGTGAAAGGATCAAGCTTGGTGCTCAGTTGTATATGGGTCCCAAGGATCAACCAAGACTAGCCAGCATCGCAGAGGGTTTGGATCTGACCGTTGACTACGGTTTTCTTTGGTTCATAGCGCAACCTTTATTTTCAGGACTGACCTGGATTTTTGATGGGGTAGGAAATTGGGGAGTTGCTATTATCTTGCTCACTGTGTTCGTCAAGATTTTGCTGTATCCCCTCTCTGCGGCTGGCTTCAAATCCATGGCTCGGATGAGAAAACTTACCCCAGAAATGACCCGCTTGAGAGAGCGCTATGCCGAAGATCGCCAAAAACTTGGTCAGGCCATGATGGATCTTTATAAAAAAGAGAAGGTCAATCCGCTCGGGGGTTGTTTCCCTTTGCTATTACAGATGCCGGTCTTCCTAGCTTTGTATTGGACATTAATGGAAAGCGTCGAGTTGCGCCAAGCGCCCTTTATTGGCTGGATTACGGACCTGTCGGCCATGGATCCCTATTTTGTTTTGCCCATTCTCATGGGTATCTCAATGTACTTGACTCAAATGATGCAACCCGAGCCACCTGATCCAGTGCAGGCCAAGGTATTTAAGTTTATGCCAGTGGGGTTCACTGTCTTTATGCTTTGGTTCCCTTCTGGCCTAGTGCTTTATTGGCTAGTTAATAATGTGCTTTCAGTGCTTCAACAACTCTACGTCACGAGGCAAGTCGAACTTGGGCGTGACTGAGAACGTCGAAGGGCACCGATTCACCGGCGACACTATCGTCGCAGAAGCGACCCCCCAGGGCAGGGCTGGTGTTTCAATCGTTCGAGTTTCGGGGCCGAATGCCCGTAGCATCGCTGAGGCGCTTTCTGGCAAGGTTAGTGAGCCCCGCGTTGCCCGTGTTAAGCCGATTGTTGGTTCGGGAGACGCGCTGATCGATGAAGCCGTAGTTATATTCTTTAAGGGTCCACAGTCTTTTACCGGCGAGGACATCGTTGAGTTTCAAACTCACGGGGGCCCTATTGTTGTTCAGCGTACCGTCACGGCTTGTAGAGCGTTTGGAGCTCGGATGGCGAGGCCAGGGGAGTTTAGCGAACGAGCTTTTCTCAATGGGAAGTTGGACCTCGTTCAGCTCGAGGCCGTTGCCGACCTGATCAGCAGCGAAAGTGAGCAGGCGGCTAAAAATGCGTTGCAAAGCCTAAAGGGAGTCTTCTCCGAATTAGTCCATTCGCTCACAGAAGAAACAACGTCGTTGCGAGTTTTTATCGAAGCGGCGATCGATTTCTCTGACGAAGAGGGGGTCGATTTCCTTGAGGAGGGCGAGGTTTTAAGTCGTGTTCGGATCTTGAGTGAGTCACTATCGAAGTTGCTGAGTGAGGCTAAAACTGGTGCAAAACTGAGAAGCGGGTTGAAGCTCACGCTGGTGGGCGAGCCTAATGTTGGTAAATCGAGCTTGATGAACGTTCTTGCAAGACACGATGCAGCTATTGTGACGGACATAGCGGGAACAACGCGCGATGTAATCCGTGAACAAGTGCTGATTAAGGGTTGGGTGTTTCAGCTTTCAGACACTGCAGGCATCAGAGAGACGAGTGATCCTGTTGAGCTGGAGGGTGTCCAGCGCTCACATCGGTCGATGTCTGAGAGTGATGTCGCTCTCTATTTGGTTGACGCACAAACAGTGCTTTCTCAGCAGTCTGTGTTATCAGATGAAACTGTAACTGGGCCGATAACAAAAGATAATTCGGCACTAGAAGCGGCTTTGCCCGTTGAGCTTATTGGTACCAAGCGTTCGAGTGATCTTTTCGTTATTAATAAAATCGACCAATTGAAAGACTCAGAACAGGCAGCCATTAGAGAAGGCATTAGGGGCCGGACAGATGTTGTAATGACGTCTCTAACCGAGGAGTTCGGCCTAGAAGACCTAGAAACCTTAATTGCTGAGCGAGCTGAGGCGCTCACGAAGAGCGAATCCACATTTTCGGCAAGAGAACGACATGTCGAAGCGCTGCAGATAGCGCAAGCAGCTTTATCGGATGCAATGAGGGGGCTGGAGGAAGAGCAGCCTGGTGAGCTTGTTGCTGAAGATTTGCGTCGTGTTCAGGAGGCTCTGGGGGAAATAACTGGGCGTGTGACGAGCGATGCGCTGCTTGGCCGAATCTTCTCTAGTTTTTGTATTGGCAAGTAAAGCAACGCGGCAGCGATCACCCAGATTGATTCTGGTCTGTTGGGCGCTAAACTGGCGGTCCAGAATCAGAGTTGACTCCGTTGGCTATCGCGAGTGAATCCCCGGGATGGTTGTTTAAAATTGGAAACGTTTAATAAGCCGTTTCAAACCAGTACTGAGGATAAGGCTTGTTTCAGCATGAACCAACTCCGAGAGTTGGGGGTCACGGTTTCTAAATAGTCAGAGATCAGTCGTTTGCTGGGATGAAGCGAAAGGAATGACCGCAACATGAAAGATTTCGATGTCATAGTGGTAGGAGGCGGCCACGCTGGTAGTGAAGCGGCAGCGGCCTCAGCTCGGGCTGGTGCGAGAACACTTTTGGTTACACAAAACATTGAAACTTTGGGCCAGATGTCTTGCAACCCAGCCATCGGTGGAATTGGCAAAAGTCACCTGGTGAGGGAAATTGACGCCATGGGCGGGCTTATGGCGGAAGCCGCTGATGAGGCCGGAATCCACTTCAGAGTATTGAATGCTCGCAAGGGGCCAGCTGTCAGAGCGACACGAGCACAAGCCGATCGCCAACTGTACCGACAAGCTATTCGCAAACGACTTGAGGCTCAGCCCAATCTATCGATCTTTCAGCAGTCGGTTGATGACCTGATCGTTGACGGTGGACGCGTGACCGGAGTGGTCACGTCTATGCAGCAACGGATCCATGCGCGATCGGTGGTGCTGACCGTGGGCACCTTTCTTGGAGGAGTGATCCATGTTGGCTTTGATAAGCAAAGTGGTGGTCGGGCTGGTGACCCAGCATCGGTTCGCTTAGCAGAGCGATTGAGAGCACTTGACTTGGGGGTAGGCCGCCTAAAAACAGGTACACCTCCGAGAATCGATGCGCGTTCAGTCGATTTCAGCCAGCTTGATGTTCAGCCTGGTGATCATCCAACACCGAATCTATCTTTTTGGACCCCTCCGGGAGTGCACCCAGAGCAGATGGTCTGCCACATTGCTCATACCACCGAGGAAACCCACGAAATCATTCGCAATGGTCTAGACCGGTCACCCCTGTATAGCGGGAAGATCGATGGCGTTGGTCCGAGGTATTGCCCGTCCATTGAGGACAAGATCGTTAGGTTTGCGGACAAATCGTCTCATCAAATTTTTGTAGAGCCAGAGGGGCTTAACTCAAACGAGCTCTACCCGAACGGGATATCGACAAGTTTGCCCTTTGATGTTCAGGCCGCTCTTGTTGCAAGCATTCCCGGATTTAGCAACGCGCACATCACAAGGCCCGGTTACGCTATTGAGTACGACTATTTTGATCCAAGATCACTGAAAGACTCGCTAGAGACTCGAGCGATTGAGGGCCTTTATTTCGCCGGCCAAATCAATGGTACAACCGGGTACGAGGAGGCGGGTGCTCAAGGGCTATTAGCGGGCCTCAATGCTGCGCTAAGCGCCAGGGATGAAGCACCCTTCGCGCCGCAGCGAAACGAGGCCTATCTTGGGGTATTGGTGGATGACCTAATCACCTTGGGTACCCTCGAGCCTTACAGGATGTTTACTAGCCGCGCCGAATATCGACTTATTCTCAGGCAGGACAATGCGGACGTTAGGTTGTCGGAATTGGCCAGACACTACGGTTTGCTATCTGATAAGAAGTACAGACTGTACTGCGATAAACAAGAAGCAGTAGCTAAACTGAGAAGTGAGGCAGCAAATGGCTCATTGACGAGTGAGGAGGTCGGTGCTGACCAATTATCGGGCGAAGTGTTGGCGCAAAAAACAAAGATTGCTGAGCTTACAAGGAGACCGAAGGTCAAGCTTGCCGATTTGCTCGATGCCGCAGGGATCTCAGCAACAGATGATGTGATCGAGCAAGTTGAGATTGAATTGAAATATCAGGGCTACATTGACCGGCAGCAGGCAGAGGTGGAAAAACTAAAGAGCCAACAAGCGCTGGAAATTCCTGCGGCTATTAATTTTGACGACATCAGAGGGCTCTCGAACGAAGTCAAACAAAAGCTGGACGCGGTCAGGCCTCAAAATATTGGTCAGGCGAGCCGGATTTCTGGGGTGACGCCTGCTGCAGT
>CENQ01121276.1_pt1 | contig 11070 bp, 11 predicted proteins | sample 356171 | NCBI WGS metagenome assembly CENQ01 (sample SAMEA2619802, study PRJEB7988) | marine metagenome | biome: marine biome (ENVO:00000447); feature: surface water layer (ENVO:00002042); material: "saline water (ENVO:00002010), including plankton (ENVO:xxxxxxxx)" | depth 5 m
CGCACTTTACTAGGAACCCCTGATATTGAACCTAAGTGCAACACTCAAAAATCATTTTACTATAAGACGAGCGGATAATAAAAGATAGACAAAAGAAGGATATATAGAAATGAAATTATGTTAATAAAAATGCCTGCTCTGACCATTTGTTGAATGGGCACTAAGTTTGAAGCAAAAACTATAGAATTCGGCGGAGTAGCAACCGGTAACATGAAAGCACAACTTGCTACAATTGTAAGTGGTAAAGTGAGCAGTAAAGGATTTACATCCAAATTTAAACCCACGCTAGCAATTACTGGCATAAAGGTAATTGTTGTCGTGAGATTACTTGTAAGCTCTGTAAGAAATAAAACCAATAATATAATTAAAGCGACTACAACAATGGGGTTTACATCTGCTGGAATTAAATTAGCCAACCAAGAAGCAAGCCCTGTAGCGTTTACTTCATAAGCTAAAGCCATACCTCCACCAAATAAAAAGATAAGTCCCCATGGAAATTTTTGCTGTAAGTCATCCCAATTGAGCAAATAGTCTTCTCTATTTTTTGAACTAACAAAAAAAAGTGAAATTCCTCCTATCATTGCAATAACTGCATCTTCTAAAAACCCTAACCCTGGTAAATCGTCTAATAGTTTTCTAAAAACCCAACAAAAGGCAGTAACTGAGAAGATAATGGCAACCATTTTTTGTTCTGAAGTAATTTTTCCTAAATCTTCAAGCATTGTCTTAAGTTTTAAATTAGTTTCTTGAGAAGCTTTAAAATTTATTGGAAAAATTAAAGAAGTTAAAATAAACCAAACAAGAGGAACCATAATTAGGGTTACAGGTAATCCTATTGCAAGCCAACTTATAAAGCCTATGTCTTGATTAAAGTTTTCGTTAGCATATTGAATTAGGTAACCGTTTGGAGAAGTTCCGATTGGAGTTGATATTCCTCCAAGAGAAGCTGAATATGCAATGCCAAGAAGCAGAGCAAATTGAAAATTTTTACTTTCACTTGGCAGCAGGTCTTTTACTGTCTCATTTATTACAGCTATCACTGAAACTCCAATCGGTAATAGCATTATTGCTGTAGAGGTATTCATAACCCACATACTAAGAATTGCACTTGTAAGCATAAAAGCAGCTACGATATTTTTTGCCTGCAGGCCACTATATTTAAGGATATTAAGTGCAATTCTCTTATGCAAATCCCACTTTTGCATAGCAATTCCTATCATAAATCCACCAGCAAAAAGGAACTGAACTTTATTCATGTATTCTCTACTGATAACTCCAATTGGATCTATTCCTAACAAAGGAAAAAAAATTAAAGGCAATAAAGCTGTTGCATAAAGAGGCATTGCTTCTGTAGCCCACCAAATTCCCATGAGAAAAAAAATAGCTGCGGTTAACTTACCTTCGTTGGATAATCCTTCTGGTACAGGCATGAAAAAGATACAAACAAAAATTGCAAGACCAGTCCAAAAACCTATTTTTTTGGCATTAAATGAATTCATTTGAAATACTTAGTATAGTTTTATCCATAGTATGCTGATTTTATCTAAAAATAAAAATGACTAAATATGTTTTATCTATTGATGGCGGTGGAGTCAGGGGTTTAGCTTCAGCAACATTTCTTAGTGAACTGGACAAGTCAACCAATAAAAAACTTTCAGAGAGCTTTGATTTAATTGTAGGGACATCTACAGGTGGCATAATCGCCTTGGCAATTTCAATTTTAGGTCTTGAAGGAGATGATTTAGTTAAAATTTACTCAAAAGAAAATCTTAAAAAAATTTTTTCTCCCTTAAGGTACAGATTTTTAGGTTCAAAATATGCGGGTAAGATAAAAAGAAAAACTTTTGAAGAATATTTCAAAGCAGATACATTGAGTTCTGCAAAAACACCCTTAATCATAACTGCATTTGACCTGGAAAGAAGACGGGTAAAAATGTTTAAATCTTGGAAGGAAGGTTACTTGCCAGCCAGAAGAGTAGCTGCAGCAACTTCAGCTGCACCAACATACTTTCCTGCTGAATCAATTGAGGGACAGTGGTATCTTGACGGTGCAGTATCGACTAACAATCCTGTGCTTATAGCTCATGCAGAGTCAAAAGCCTTGTGGCCAAATGAAGAAATAAAAATTCTAAGCGTTGGTACAGGCTACAATGAAAGGAGATTAGATGGGAGGAAAGCAAGAAAATGGGGATCAATTTCTTGGCTTAATGCTGGAATAATTCAAATCTTAATGGAATCTAATATAGAACACGTAATTGCACAGTCCCTATTTAATGATAATTATTTAAGAGTAGACTCTTCTCTTGTTGGCATCAAATCTTCCTTTGATAACACCTCTAAAAGAAATTTAGATTCAATTAAGAAATTGGGAGAAAGTTGGTGGGAAAAATTTGGTGAAAAATCCAAAGAATTTATTGCGTAATTGTATTTATGGATAAAATATCAGTCCTAGGCGGAGGTTCTTGGGGAACTACTCTTGCTAATTTGTTAGCTGAAAAAGACTTAAATGTATCTGTCTGGACAAGAGATCCTAAGATTTTTGTTAAAAATAAAAAAAATCTTATTAACAAAAAATATCTCCCAAAATACAATCTTTCTCCAAATTTGAAAATTCAAAAAAATATTAAAGATGCCGTTTTAAGTTCACAGTTAATTATTATTGCAATTCCTTCAAAAGATTTTAGAAAAATTTCCTCAAAAATAACTAAATACTTAAGAAATCAAAAAATTTTGATAGCAACTAAAGGTATTGAGAATGAATCCTTTATGACCATGAGCGAAGTATTCTTAGATGAAACAAAGCATTCAAAAAAAAACGTAATGGTTCTTTCAGGTCCAAATATTGCAGATGAAATTATGAGAAAGAATATATCTGCTTCAGTTATTGCAGGAGATGATAAAAAAAATCTAAATTATGTATCGAATCTGTTTAACACAGACTTTTTTAAAATATTTTTATCAAGTGATGCTAAAGGAATAGAAATGGCTGGTGCCTTAAAAAATTTATATGCAATGTGCTCTGGTCTGTCTGATGGATTGGGTTTTGAATCAAATACAAAAGCTATGTTATTAACTAGATCCTTATCAGAGATGTCGGAACTCTTTAAAAAATTAAAGGCTAATCCTATAACTCTTCTCGGGTTATCAGGGGTCGGCGATTTAATAGCAACTAGCAGCTCTGAAAAAAGCAGAAATTATTCTTTTGGAAGGCTTTTAGGAAAAGGAAACAGTCCCAATCAAGCCTTATCAATGGTAAAACAGTCTGTAGAGGGTTACAGAACCTTAAAAGTTTTGTACTTTAAAAAGAAAAAGCTTTCTTTGAAAATGCCAATAATTGATGCTTTATATAAGATTGTTTATCTTAAAAAAGATCCAAAAAAATGTTTTTTAAAGTTTATCCATGAAAGTGGTAATATTGACACCGCATATGACTGAAAAAAAGGATGATGCTTCGGAAATTTCTGAAGTTGGAACAGAAGAAAAGAAAAATTTTAAAGATGTCATACCTGACAAGGTAAAACATCCATCTACTTGGATTACAGCTATTTTGGTTGTCTTTTACCTTTTTTTGTTAGGTTTCTTGGACTTTGTCTTGTGGATTATCGCAGGAACACAATTTTTGTTCACCTTGTTCACAAAAGAACCAAATTCGCATTTATCAACTTTTTCTATTAAGTTAAGGAATTATATTGTTCAAATAGTTGATTTTGTAACATACAGTAGCCAAGAAAGACCTTTTCCTTTTAATCCCTTACCTGAAGAAGATAATGATTAAAAGTTATAAAAAAGTCTGTAAAATATAATTTTTTTTAAGGATCAACTATGAGTAAGAAAAATTTTGCCAAAAAAGCAATTCCAATTACAAGGCCTTCACCTGAAGAGGCTATGGAGGCTGTTAAAACTCTTTTAGCATTTGCTGGAGATGATCCTACTAGAGAAGGATTAGTAGAGACCCCTAAGAGGGTTATCAAAGCATATGGTGAATTTTTTGCTGGATACGATGAAGATCCTGAAGAAGTTCTCTCTAAAACTTTTGAACAAGTCGAAGGTTATGATGAAATGGTCATTGTAAAAGGTATTAGAGTTGAGTCTCATTGCGAACATCACATGGTTCCTATTTTAGGCGTTGCTCATGTTGGTTACATACCAGATCAAAGGGTTGTAGGCATAAGCAAATTAGCCAGGATTATTGATATTTTTGGTAAGAGGTTGCAGACTCAAGAAACTATGACTGCTCAAGTTGCTGATACTATCAATAATGTTTTAAAGCCAAAAGGAGTTGCCGTAGTGATTGATGCTGCTCATCAATGTATGACCACAAGAGGAATTCATAAAACTGAAACCAGCACTGTAACAAGCAGAATGTTAGGCGTATTTAAAGAGAATGCCATAACTCGTACAGAATTTATGAATTTGATACATTCTAATTCCAACCAATCTTGAATTCAGAATCAATACCTGAATACAAAATTATCCTTGCATCAAACTCTTCTATAAGGAAAAAAATTTTAGAAGACTCTGGAATCTCTTTCGAGGTTGTGCCTTCGGAGGTGGAAGAAGAGGAGCTTAAGCAATCATTATCAAGTAACAACTTTAGAGAGTATTGTCTTGCTTTAGCAAAAGCTAAAGCTTTAGATGTCAGTAACAAAAAGAAAAATGCTTATGTCATTGGTTCGGATCAAATATGTTGTTATGGAGAAGAAATTTTTAGCAAGCCTCTAACCAAAGAAAATTGCTTTAAAACATTATCTAAATTATCTGGAAATACTCATTACCAAAATTGTGGCATAAGCATTTGCAAAAATGGGAAAGAAATTTGGTCACACTATGCTCAAGCAGCTCTTACGATGAAACCTTTATCAGATAGAGAAATAAGAGATTACATCGATAAAGATGAACCTTTCATGGCTTGCGGAGCCTATAGATTTGAATCCTTAGGAAAAAATTTATTTTTAACTACGAAAGGGGATGAAACTACTATTCAAGGATTGACTTTAAATCCCATAATCAATTTTTTAACTTCCAAAAAAGTTATAAATCTTTAAAACTTTCATTAAAAATTGGACAGTCCTACCGTCATAAATTATATTTATTAGGCGGAGGATATAATGAAAAATTTTGAAGGCAAAGTTGCTGTCATTACTGGAGCAGGTTCTGGTATGGGCAGAGAATTAGCTATAGAACTGGCAAAATCAGGAGCAAACATTGCTCTAGCAGAGTGGAATGAAGATACGCTCAATGAAACAGCTGAACTGCTAAAAAATTATAATGTCGGTGTTTCAAAACACGTAATTGATGTCAGTGATAAAGAGGCTGTTTTCGCTTTACCGCAGAAAGTAATTGACGAACACGGAGCTGTTGACATGGTTTTCAATAACGCTGGTGTTGCTCTATCTCAAACTGTAGAGGAATCAACGGATGAAGATTGGGATTGGGGCTTAGGGATTCTTCTTCATGGAGTAATAAATGGAACTAGAGCTTTCTTACCTCACTTAAAAAAAAGACCAGAAGCAGCTATTATTAATACCTCTTCTATTTTTGGTCTTTTATCTGTTCCCACGCAATCTATTTATCATGTAGGTAAATATGGGGTAAGAGCTTTTACCGAGACTTTAGCCTTAGAAATGAAAATGGAAAATTCTCCCGTTGAAGTATATTCAGTCCATCCAGGGCACATCGGGACAAATATTGCTAATTATGGCGTACAAAATGAAAGACTTGATATTAATCTTGAAAAAGAAGATGAAGTTTCTAATTTATTTGGCCCAAGAGCTAAAACAAAAGAGGAAGTAGGAGAAATATTTAAAAATCAAGCTCCAGTAAATGCAAATTCAGCTGCTAAAATTATTTTGAAAAATATCAAGAAAAAAAATAAGAGAATCCTAGTAGGAGGAGATGCCCGATGGTATGACAGGATTCAGAGATTTTTTCCTAAAAAATATATCTACTTGCTGCCTCTAATTCCTTTGATAGGAAGGTTGTTTCCAAAAGACAAGCTTTTAGATAGATAATTTATAAATCAATATCTTTGTAATCAGAGATAGATATTTTATCTCTGGTTATTTTCATATCTTTTTCAGGGTCAAGAATTTCTTCTTTGAAACGATAAATTAAGTTGTACTCACCATTAATACTCTCTTCAAAATAATTTGTTCTCTTATCCTCAGTATCTGCAAGTTTTATTTCGTAATCCTTTAATTCTTTCTGATTTATTTTTGATTTGATAAATTTTGGACTTACTACACCACAAGTTCCATTATTTCCTCCGAACCCTTTAGCATTTAAATAAATCGTATCTATTTTCTCTTTATCAACTTCTCTGGTATTTAAACAAAAATCTAAATTATCGGTTAATACATCATCAGCAAGTTTTTTAGTTGTGTTAATTCCTGGAATCAAACCGTGATTCCAAATTCCTATAGCAGTCATCAATTCATCTCCGGCTGCAGGACCCATCGTGTGACCCAACATGCCTTTTAAAGCAGTTACTTTCCATTTTTTTAATTCAAATCCTTCAGCAACTCTATTTAAAACATCAGATTCAGTACTTCGATTTTGAAAGGTACCTGTTCCGTGAGCTATAACAATACTATCTTGAATTGAGCATCCTATCTTTATCGTATTGGATATAGATTGAGCCATTGTTATGTAATTACCAATCCCAGGTGAGCTTATTGATTTTTTGAAACCATCCGCGTTTATTGCAACATCTGTAAATCCCCCCAGAATATTTAGTCCATTTTCTATAGCAAAGTCTAAAGTGGTGACAGCCACAAATTGAGCTGCTTCTCCTAAAATCATGCCTGCATTTTCTCCAAAAGGTCTGCAGGCATTTTTATAATCTACTTCATCAAAGTTATCGTCATTATTTCTGATCTGCATTTCCAGAATTTTTTTATCGTCTGCAATTCCTGTAGTGGCTAAAAAGCCGTCTGTAATTTCTGGATTAATGGGAGCTTCTGCAGATCCGATAATTGTAAAATCTAATTCGTTATTTTTAATTCCTTTTAGAGCTAAATCTAAGTTATAGAGAAAAGTTGCACATGCTCCAGCGACTGTACCTGTTTTTCCAAGAGAACCAAGTACATATGCATTAATGAAATCGGCTGACATACCTATCAAGGACATAGATAAGTGCTTAGAACTGGCTCTTTTACCAATTTTTCTTGACTGCAAAAGACCTCCCATTCCTTCATAATCGAGTTGCCCAATTGCTGGGCCTGAAAAAACACCTATTTTTTTCGGATCCAATAATGGTTTGAGCTCACTATCCCAATCCTTACCTAGATTCCTCAAACAATCGGTAACACCAAAAATAGTCATTTGAATTCCCTTAGGGTGTTGTCTTGAGTTATACATTTTTGAAAGATTCACTCCTTCAGGTAGTTGTCCTGCTGCATTCACATTCATAACATTTTTCATAAGCAAATCCGGATCAAAAAGATCTGAATTTACCTTTCTAACCAAAGTTTTTTCTGTAATATCTTTTTCCGACGAAATTTCAGAATTAGTTAATGAATTAAGATCTTTCAATAACAATTTTTTAGATGGGCCGTCAAGATTATCCATAACAAGTCGTTTGTAGGAAAAATCAAAAGAAGTCCTTCCAGCTGAGTTTATACCCCCTACACTGCATATAACTGGAAATCTTTTAAAATCTTGCATGTAAATTTTATTTAAATTAACTTATAGGGATAATTTTACATTATTTAAGGGAGAGGGCATGCATCCAGGTATAAACGGACCTAAGTTAAAAGACAAACCAGCAATTATCATGGCAGGTAGTGGTGACGTAATCACTCATCAAGAATTAAATGAATTATCAAATCAAGGTGCTCAATTATTTAGATCTTTAGGCCTTAAACCTGGAGATAGCATGGCCTTTATGATGGAAAATCATAAATTATTCTTTCCGATTGCCTTTGCTGCTTATCGTAGTGGACTTAAATATACTGCAATAAGTTGGAGACTTCAGGCTAACGAGGTTGAATATATAGTAAAGGATTGTGGAGCAAAGGTTTTCATTACCAGCAAATTTCTTGAAGAGTCTGCAAAATCCCTTGCTAATTCTTTAGAAGGAGTTCATAAATTTATGCTTGATGGGTCAACAGATGATTTTAAGTCTTATGAAAACGAAATAGGTAATATGCCGGTCACACCTATAGAGGATGAATGTCAGGGCGCTGCGATGTTGTATTCTTCTGGAACAACTGGAAAGCCAAAAGGAGTTAGTCGTGAAGTAAATTTAAGTCCGTTGCCCTACAAGGCAGATGAAGATGACCTAGGCCTCACCCGTGTTGTTCAAGGTTTGTATTCTGCTGATGAAGATTCAATTTACCTATCTCCAGCTCCTCTTTATCATTCAGCGCCGATGGGTTTCAACACAGGATTTCTTGCCTTAGGAGCTACCAGCATCATCTTAGAAAAATTTGATCCTGAAGCTGCACTAGCTGCAATAGAAAAGTATAAGGTCACTCACAGTCAATGGGTTCCAACCATGTTTGTAAGGTTTTTAAAAAGTGATCCAGAAATCTTTAATAAATATGATTTGTCATCACATCGAATAGCCATACACGCTGCTGCACCGTGCCCTGTGGAAGTAAAAGAAAAAATGATAGATTGGTGGGGTCCTATAATTCATGAATACTACGCAGGAACAGAATTTAATGGTTTCGTAGCATGTAATTCGGAACAATGGCTCTCACATAAAGGCACAGTTGGTCAGTCCTTACTTGGACCAATACATATTTTAGATGATGATCAAAATGAAGTACCTACAGGGGAAGAGGGAACAATCTATTTCGAAGGACCCACTGCTAATGGGTTTTCTTATCACAATGATAAAGAAAAAACTAAAGGAGCTACCTCAAAACAAGGTTACACAACATTAGGAGACATTGGTTATTTAGATGAGGAAGGTTTTCTTTATTTAACCGACAGAAAAGCATTTATGATTATTTCTGGAGGAGTAAATATTTATCCCAAAGAGACAGAAGATGCATTAATTATGCATCCTAAGGTTGCAGATGTTGCAGTCTTTGGTGTTCCCAACGAAGAAATGGGTGAAGAGGTTAAGGCTGTAGTACAGCCTGAAGATATAAACCTTGCCGGTGATGATTTAGAGGCTGAACTCATGGCCTATTGTAGAGAACACATCTCTCATGTTAAGTGCCCTAAATCTATAGACTTTAGAAAAGAACTGCCTAGGCATCCAACTGGTAAGCTTTACAAAAGGCTTCTAAAAGACGAGTATTGGAAAAATTAACTAAGTCCTAATTGAGCTTCACAACTTTCTAAGGTTTGCATAATTAAAGTATTGATTGTCATTGGTCCAACACCTCCCGGAACAGGAGTGTAGGCAAATGATCTAGAAATCACGTCTTCAAGATCGATATCCCCACATTTTTCTGGATGATATCCTGCATCAATTACAACAGCATTATCTTTGATCCAATTGCTTTTAATGAACTTAGGAATACCAACTGCACCGACTACAATATCTGCGGTGGATATTATTTCAGGTAAATTTTCTGTTTTAGAATGACAGATGGTTACTGTCGCATTTTCGTTAAGTAACATCATTGCCATCGGTTTTCCCAATATAGGACTTCTTCCAACAACAACTGCAGATTTTCCTTCCAAAGGGATTTTGTATTCTTTTAAGAGACGCATAATTCCGTAGGGAGTACAGGAACCATAAGCTTTTTCCTGCATACTCATTCTTCCAAATCCTAAACTGGTTACTCCATCAACATCTTTTTTAATATCTATCGCATCAAAACAAGATCTTTCATCAATATGCTCTGGAACAGGATGTTGCAACAAGATCCCATGCACATCTTTATTTGCATTAAGTTCTTCAATTTTTTTTATTAACTCAGAAGTAGTTGTAGACTCGCCAAGTTCAATTTTTAAAGAGTCCATTCCAACTCTTTTACAGGCATTGCCTTTCATCTTTACATAAGTCGCTGACGCAGGATCGCTTCCAACTAGAATAGTGGCCAATATTGGAGTTGAATGATTTATCGCCTTTATCTTTTCTACGCGCTTTAAAAAATCTTTTTCAGATTCTAAAGATAATTTTTTTCCATCAAGTACTACAGCCATGGTTATTTGTTATCATACCACCCCTTATTTAAAAATTAACGGGGTGTAGCGCAGTCTGGTAGCGCGCCTGCTTTGGGAGCAGGATGTCGGGGGTTCAAATCCCTCCACCCCGACCAAAAATATTATGGATTATTTACAAAATAAAACAGCTCTTGTTACTGGTGCATCATCAGGAATTGGTTTTGAAATAGTCAAATATCTTTCGAATTTTGATATGCAGATTATTATTACAGCGAGAAGAGAAGGTGAATTAATCAAACTAAAAGAGGAAGTTGAGTCTACTTCAAATTCAAATGTAATAGTAATAGCAAAAGATTTGGCTAAACCCAACAGTCCTCAGGAAATTTATGACTTTTGCCAAAGCAAAAACTACGAAGTTGAATTTTTGGTCAACAATGCTGGATATGGATTTACAGATGACTTCCATTCGTACGATCTCGATAAACTTGATGATTTTCTTAATGTTTTGCTGAACTCTGTAGTAAAGCTAACGCGTCTTTTTTTAAAAGATATGAAAGAAAGAAAATCTGGAAAGATTCTTCAAGTATCTTCAATTGCAGGAATAATTCCAAGCGGAAGTGGAGCAATTGGCATTTATGGAAATATAAAAAACTTTATTAACGAATTCACCATCACTCTAAACAGTACTTATAAAAAATTTAATGTACATGTTTGTGCTCTTTGCCCCGGATTTACCGAAACTGGTTTCAATGAGAGAGCTGGATTTAATATGCAATACTCTGACGTACCTTCCCCATTTCTCATGACTGCTAAACAAGTTGCTGAGCAAGGAGTAAAAGCATGTCTAAAAGGTAAAGAAATTTACGTTGTAAGGGGCGGTTTTAACAAAACAATGATATTTATATCCAAATTCATACCAAATAAAGTACTGAGATTTTTATTTGGTTCATTAGTTAACTTTGGTAAGTAAAGACTAATCGTAAGTATTTTTATACAATAGCA
>CENQ01047371.1_pt1 | contig 10921 bp, 34 predicted proteins | sample 356171 | NCBI WGS metagenome assembly CENQ01 (sample SAMEA2619802, study PRJEB7988) | marine metagenome | biome: marine biome (ENVO:00000447); feature: surface water layer (ENVO:00002042); material: "saline water (ENVO:00002010), including plankton (ENVO:xxxxxxxx)" | depth 5 m
TACGTACTCCCAATCATAACTAGATAAAGTACATACTAACTTAAAATCTCTAGATTGATTCTCAAACCAATCTTTTGCATTACGTTTGTATTGTATTAGTTCTCGGTATGGGCCAGTATAAGTCGCATCTTGGAATGCTTGTGTGATGACACACATAAATAATCTTTCTTCAGGAGATTTGTCATACTGGCTAGTCTGTGTCTTTGTCAGATTTAGAAAAGACTTCATAAGTTACTCTATCTCCTTTAAGAGGATTACTGCTCCACTCTATTTCACCTTCTTTTAAATTTTTTATTTTTTCTAAAGCTTCTTGTTCAGTATGGGCATGAATGATTACCTCTGCATTAAGAGGTTTCCACGCCCACACTTTGACTAAATATTTCATACTTTTGCGTTTCTTCTTGAAGCTTCTAGTGTACGCCAAACATCAATAACTAAGTTCTCTTTAGCTCTGTTATTCTCTAGCTTAGTTGCTTCTTCTACTAAAGCACGTTTTTCTTCTATGTGCTTTTTGTAATGATCAGAAGCGTACCAAGCATGTTCTTTCATTGCTACAGACTTTTGATCCTCACAACTAAGAATAAACCTACCTTTGAGAGACTTAGCTAGATCTTTGATATAGTCTACACCAGCAGTTACTTTGGCATGTTGCTCATCAGTATCTGCTAAAAATGTTAAAGCTTTCTCTAGTCGTTCTTGTGTAATCATGATGTTATGTTTCCTTTCTTTGTTTTACAATAATACATAAGTACTGGTTCACCTTTGTATAGCATTTTGCTTTTATCTACATCTAAAACAACATGCTGTTTCACTACCTCAGTGCATAACATCTTGGGAACAGTAGCTGAGACAGATGCCTCAACTACAGATCCATTTACTAGATGCATTATGATAGCTACGATTTCCATTAGAATGGTGCCTCTTCACCTTCATATTTAGCATCAAGTATTTTACGAACGAAACCATCTATCTGATCATAATCTACTTCTTTTCCTGATTGTATAGCAGCAGATAATAGATTACTCATAGTCAAACGATATTTCTCTTTCCATACATCCATTGTGTTTTGAACAGACTTAGCACCATTAGATCTAGCAGTAGCATTAGCCACAGCTGGAGGTGGAGCTTCACCATCTGTTTCAATCTTTACACAAGTCTGATTGTTGCTGCCTGGTTTCTTGATTGGATAACCAGTTACAGTAACCTTTTGACCTTTCTGTATGTGTCTACAATTTTGATCTACATACAATCTTCTATCCATACCATTCTCTAGTTCTACGGATAGCCAGTATTTAACTGGATTCTCATCGTCATGGATGTCCTTTACACCCTTGACAGTTGCTTGATATGTCTCTGTTTGAGTCATGATCTTCCTCTTTCTGTTGATGTGTTTTATTAATTTACCGATTTGTTGCATATACCCTATATAGTATAATCGAATGCTTTAGTCCACAACTTCTTGGCAAACTCCTTGTATGGGGAGTCAGGTTCTTTACCCCATCTGAAGTTATCCATATTCAATGGAAACATTCTGATTATATCCTCTTTGGTTTTAGCTATAGAAGTAATATGTTCTATGGTTCTCATTGCATGAATAAGCTCTTTGAGCATATGTTCATCACGATCTACCATATCTATTGCTTCATGATCTGACCGAGAAGCATATAGCAACATCGTAGGTTTGTTGCGTACATGCTGATACAATAACTGTTGTCTTACATCAGCTGCTTTCGGATACCAATTAGGATCTAGTGTACCTTTCTTGAGTCTTTTCAAATACGCAGTAGCTTTAGTATCTACAATAAGATTTTCAAACTCAAAATCTGTTACAGTCTTGATTGGATATTTCAAGATCTGTGGTTTAGCTGTAATAACTTCTCTTTGATAAGATACTACATCACCAAACTCTGATAAGTTTTGTGCAAATCTCATAGCTATATCTACTGCCCACTCACGTTCAGGTGCATCTTTGAACTCATTTTTAGTTTCATCATCAAACTTAGCTTCAGTAACCTTTTGTACTTGGCTTTCATCCATGTCAAGATTACTCATAGCTTCGTTAGCTGCATGTTCTGCTGCTGTACCCATAGACATTCTAGCATTTACAGGGCCTTCGAAATCATATAATTTCGTAATAATCCAGTATGCTGGAGAATCTATGAATGCATTAGCTGAACTAGCACTATGACAATATTCTTTTTTAAGCATTTTAAATCCTTTATGTTGATTAACGTTCATAACTTTTTAAATAGCAAGTACAATACTTCTATCAAAATATTGCAAGGTAAACAAACAATTAAAACTGAGAAAGATTATTTTGTATATAATCTCTCAATTATAATGTCTTACCTTTTACAACCTACCAAAAGGTATGGGTGTAAAAGTAAAATCTTGTTTTATCATAATTGTAGATCTAGTAATCGTGTGGATAGATTACTAGGTAAATACAATAAAGATGATCTATTCAAATCGCTTGTTGATAAATCCATTCAATCTTATATAAGGAAGTATGGATAAACTAGAGCTAGTTGCAAAGCAATTTGATAAGAAAACAGTCATGAAAAATGTAAGAGAATCTAGACTTGATTATATGTTTCATAGGCAGCTAATCACAGAATCTGAATTTGTAGCTGGATCTAGATATAGACGATTATGTGAAATATCACAGCTAGGTGGTAGAGCTTCTAGCTATGAACCTAAATTAGATTATGGATCTGAAGGTATAATGGACTCCAAGATTGGAGCTTTCAGCATACTAGCTAAAATATCAGAAGAGCTGCTGCCACAGTTTATAATCATTCTAAAGTACTTTTGTTACCAAAATTACTCTATAACTGAAATCAGTAAATGTATGAATCTTACTGAACGTAAAGCCAGTAATTTAGTCCATGATGCATTACGCAGTCTGGCCATATATTTTGGTTACGTTAAGGTAAGAAATACTATAAAAGGTCAGGGTGTCAAAAAAAAATTGGAAGTCAAAAAAATACCTACAATGGATAGCTAGTCAGCAATGTCTACTTTGTATGTATCATGAATGCCAAGCACATCATATAACAATAGCTGAAAAACGTGGCATATCACAAAAAGTTAGTGATTGCTGGACTATACCCTTATGCTACGCACATCATCATCAATTACATATGACTGGTGAACGTAAATTTTGGCAAAAATTAGGTATAAATCCTATGGATTATGCTAGTAAATTCTACGTTTTATGGGATAAAGACGATAAAAATAACATAGAATATGTCCAAAAAGAGATCTATGACAAACTTTTACCAATATGCAAATCCCATATTGACTTCTTAATGCAGGTCAAATATTAGCTTAATTTATCCTCGCTAGAGGTATGTTCATTATGGCAATAATATACAAATTTGTACCGAAACAACGTAAGAAGAAAGACCCTTACTCTCAGCACTTTATAGAGAAAGTGAGTGCTAAAAAAGTAACTGAATTTCTTATGGCACAAGATCCTTGTCTACCAAAAGATGTAGCTCAGTCTATGTCTCTTGCTATTATAACATCAACACATCTTCAATTATTATTGGAAGAGCATGGTCTATCTGTACCATCAAAAGAATATGATGAATACACTCACTTAAATTATTTAGATCATGGCAGCGAGACGTTACACTAAAAAAAAGAAACTTTCTAAAGAGTTTCCGTATAGACCCATTCGAGATCATATAACATGGCTCGATGCACAATCAGAAACTGGTTGGCTTACTAAAGAACAAATGGAAAAGTTTAGACCTGCTGTATCTAAAACTAAAGGTTGGATCTATAAAGAAACAGATGATTACATTACCACTTTCGGTACTTACTCTAAAGACGAAAATGATAATATAATTGAATTTGGTGAAGTACTTTGCATTCCCAAGAACTGGATTTAGCAAGCCGCCAAGTCTCCCTGACGGCTCTATCTATTAAGAGTCATTCCCTCAATGCTATATGACTTCTGATCATGGGATTGCGTAATAGAATTTTTTGCGAAGCATTGGATTTTTTTACATAGGCAACCACCCTACGACTGGACTATTTAAACACCTCCAATTCTATAATGGTCAATGATCGGTGTTCCAATAACTTCTATCTTTTTAGCTAAAAGAATTTTATTAAGTACCTTTCTGTGTGTACTGATTAATTATGTTATCCTTCAAAGGATCTGAGTTTATCGATTCTTCTTTTGGTAAATAGTATTCTGATAAAGACTTATTGTTTTCTGCAATAAGAGTTTTTAACTTATCTTTAAGCAGCTCTAATTCATTTACCAAACTAGGATGCGTAGCATGTATGATACCATATAATGGTAAATCATTTATCGCTGTGATTAATCTTCTGAATCCTCTACCTCGTTTTTCTAAACGAACTACACGATCAGAACCTTCTATTCTATATTCATCACTCATCCTTTTTATCTCCTAACCCAGTAGGCCATGATTCAATCTCATCCTTTGGGATAATAGATTTCATTACATGGATCTCCTTTTGAAGATTAGCATTCTCTTGTTTTAGCTTTTTATTTTCAGCTAACACTCTAAGATAATCAGCTTTCATTGCTGCATTTTTATCAATCATGTGTTGCAACCTCCGTTATTTGTGCATCAAGTAACTCAATGTCTAAAGAATATTCTTTTATCCATTTTTGTAACTCTAATGCATGCTTATCAGATACAGCAGCTAATTCAATAACTTTCGACATTAAATCGATAGAACTCTTTAAATTAGCCACTTGTTGTTCTGCTTCCTTGACTATTTTAGTCTTAGGCAACTTTAACGACACTCTGTACCTCCTCATTTGGTTCTACTACTTTCTTTAATATAGCTATATCACCATTGATTGTATCACCTGGTAAAGATCTGTGTCCAGTTCTTTTTTGCCAAGCATACCAAGCTTTAGTAGCTTTTTCATTTACTGCTTTGGATCTAATCTTTGCTTCTTCATCACAATGCATTTCAAAAGTACCATAATCTTTATGATAGCCTTTATGAAGTTCTATATAATCAGAACTAATTAATGGATATATATTTGTAAAATCAGGTTTTTGAACAAACACTCTAAAAACCTCATCACCATTTGCTTTCCATATAATTACATTCCATACTGTTTTACGTTTCATTTTTACCCTTTCTGTATTTTTTTACTGGCACTCTATAGTTCTCTGCTGGAACAGTTGTTATGTTTGCAACATTGGTAAAGAAATGAAAACCTTGATTCTCAAGTCTTTTATTAATCACTTCAATACCTTTTTGTTTGGCATCTTGATTGTCTTTTGCATCTACAATCTCTGCCCAACCTTGTTCTGTTATATGAAAATGTACTAAATATTTCATATTTTCTCCTTTTATGTTCATGCTGGTTGATCTCCACATTCTACAAAGATCTTCCAATCTGTTCTATGTTCGAACTCACATAGATCAAATTTAGCCTTTGCATCATCGTAGCTTCTTGCATCAACAAAAAGACTTACATGATGTTTTTGATTTTGAAACATATATACACTACTCTCTAGCTCATCTGTTTCAACTATTATTTGTTTACTCATTCTATCTCCTCTGCTTCTACATAATCTTTAGGCATGACTTCAATATTTACTAATATCGAATGATCAGTAACCAAAGTTATATCGTATGTTAAATTATTATCATTCAATAGCTTTTCTATTGCTTTGATATTTATTTCTTTTTTTGGATCAGGTGTAAATGGCATTAGTTTAACGCCTCCTTGATATATTTCTTTACTAACTTACACCACTTAAAGAACTCTGCGATGTAGTCAGGTGGAGCTTCTCCACGCTGTTTATCTACATCTTTCAAAGCTCTTTTAGTAGCATCATTTAGTATCTTAATCTGCTTTCTTGGATGCATTTTTCTCCTCGTAAGTTATAGATATTACTTTGAACTGCATCTTGCTTTGATCAATAGTCGCTATCTTTTTCATAAGATCTTGCTTCTGTATAGCATCTTCACGATTGCCATAAGTTGCAATAATACTTGGTCTTGGCTCATTACCATGCCAACTCCAATCGATTTGTACAACACAGTATATTATGTTGTTGTTTTCATTTTTCATAAGTTCCTTTCTGTTGAGGTAACCCCCACGTAAGTGTGGGGGGATACCGATTACTACTGTAGCTACTCCCTTCTATCCTACTCTAATAGCTTTAGCTCTTCGAGTTAAGACTTGGTTGTTCTTGTAGTAGTAATTACTTTTGAGATAACATTAACAAATTCTTTGCAACGTTATCAGCAATTCCTGCTTGAGTGAATACTCTATTGATGTATTCTCTTATAGCTGCCATAGATCCACCAGAGTATAATGCATTCTCTGCTTCTTCTCTTTGTGCATCTAGTTTTCTGATAGCTAAACCTTTCTTACTTCTATCGTATGCTTTTATAGTTTCTTCTTCGCATACTGTTGTAAGAAATTTATCTATATCATCTATATCAACTGGTGTATCACTGGATCTTCTGTCTACGAACTCAGGAGTTTTCTCCCATCTTCTAACAGATTGCCACTTCTTTAGTTTCTTTTCTAGTTTCTCACCAGCTTCGACTAGACGTTCTCTTTTCACTAACTTACGTGTTTCATAATTATCTACAAAATCAACATAGTCTGCTGATAATTTAGTTACTGTTTTAATCATGTCATTTAGATTTAGTGTTTTTCTAAACTTTGATAGATTCTTATCTACAGCACTATCAACATCTATTTGTCTTTCTGACTCTAGATGTGATCTATGATTATCGAACTTTCTATTGATATACTCTTTTAGATATATTTGTTCGTCTTTACGTATTGGTTTCATTGTTTCCTTTCTGTTTGTAAACCCCATGCGAACGAGGGAAAAAAGATTTCAAACACATGGGGTCATTGCACAGTGATCTAACGATGTTATGCAATCTTTTGACTAGCAGCTTCATCACCTATATTCATAAGTTTTTGAGCTGCACTTGTAGCATCATCACTCTTGTCCATTCTTGCACAAGATCTGATGAATAATGTAGTCGCTGAAGTTTTCTGACCCATAGGATCTAACTTACTTAGCACATCATTCTTTGCTACAGCTTTATGACACAATCCAAGAAGTTCTGCGTAGTACGATACCATAGCACCATACTTCTCAGACACTCTTTCTTTCTGTGTCTTTTTAACTTTTTCTGTCATATGACTCCTTTTCTTGTTTTTTCCTTAGTTCGTAAGGAAACTCTATTTGTTCAGGCATTTCTTTCTGAACAGCTCTGATAATACCAACTGTTACTCTAGCTGGTATGGTCAGAATCTTTAGCAATGTACTTGTTGCTTTTGATATACGATTCATATTTCCTCCTCAATCGTTTGTATTTTATTTCTGTATCACGTAGCTCCCTTGCGAACTCTTTGGTTCCTGGTTTAGGATCTACATCTTCAACTAACCAGTTATAGCCTTTACGAACTAGAACAGATCCTAGTGTAAAACCTACAAACTTTAACATATTTACGATAGCATTCATTTTATCCCTTCGTTAGAACTTGATACATTAGCATTATCAAGTGATAACTTCTTTCTAATTATATGATACAAAGGTGGATAATTGTGTTCTGTTCCCAGCTTTTCTAGATATTGTGCTGGAGACAAATTTATTACAGCATGTAGATCAAACAAACTACCTTTTGCTTTGAATCTAGCAGCACACTCTAATAATTTAGATGCTTTCATTTCATTTCTACCTGATTCGTATTTCTGCCATTGTTGAAATGTATGGCCAATCATATCTCCACAATCAGATTGTGTTAGATAATTCCATCTACGAAATATAAACAGATAGTCTGCAATGTTTTTTCTATAGTTCATCATAACTCCTTTCTAAATAGTTTCTTAAGCACCTGTGGCTTTCGTTTATCAATGCCACCGGTGGTTACTACTCTAATAGTATTTGGATCTTTACTATCAAGATTTAATCTCACGACCATTATCATACCCTTGCTTGGATACTCTATTGGTAAGTACTTGATCCAGTCTATGTAATTACGCCACCACCAAAATTTATCTGATCTGATAAATCCTGTGAAGGGTAATTGATATATGATTTCAAGTCCTCTCTTTAGAGAGATCTTTCTACCTCTGAGTCTGTTCTTGAATATCACTCTACTGTGTTGCATCATTTGCTTTACTCTTTTCTGTTAACTTATCACACCATAGATCTAGCAGCATCTTTTCAAGTACTTGGATTTCATCCATACTCAAAGTCCTTGCTATATCCATGATACATCTGTATTTACCTTCTACGTGATCTATATTCTTTGATACTTCTTTGATCACAGAAATTTTACCTTCTAACCATTCATCTCTCATAAATTCCTTTCTTGTGGGCATCCCCACATTGAAGTGGGGGTGACCAACATATTTATTTCGCCAACTTTTCAGCGATATTTGATAGCATTTCTTTTACTTCTGCTATCTCAGACTTCATCTCTGTCTGAAACTTCAACGCACCGATTGGTTGAAATGTACCATCTGCAACATTCTGTGCATATGTCTTACCATTTCTATACAACTTAGGTGCTTTAGTAATATCTGTCTTTACAGTCATCACATTCCTTTCGTTCGTTGATTAGTGGGATATACACCAAGCATATCCCAATAATTCCAATTAACATTCCTAATTCCATAGGCCAGTAATCAGGATGCATCTCGACAGATAACACAACTAATAACAAACCTACTGCTGTCATTACCATATTCATAATGCACCTGTCGCTTTCATACCTAGATACGCAACTATTCCTATAATCACGATACCTAAGAATATTATTAAAGACATCATATGTATCTCCTTATGTTAGTATTATTATTATCATTACAATCACAAATAGAATATATAACCTCATCAGTCATTCTTCCAATCTTTTGTGATGTTTTTTATCAGTTTCATACCGACAAAAAATCCGACCAGTTCAATTAACAACTTACACGCTAACAGAACTAGAACTATACCTATAAGTATATCCATGTTATCTAACTCCTTTCTTTGCATAGGTGTTATATCTACGTATATACCTAGCAAACATTCTATCTAACGATAGTCTCTTTGGTGTAGGTATTATATCTAGATGGCTTATCTTGTAGTCCAAAACTAGCTGATTTAGCCTCTTTCCATGTAGCTTATTCATATCAGATTCCCTCATTTGTTAGTGTTGACAATAGTATTAATCAAATCCGACAATCAAACTATCAATGATTTGTAGTTCAGAGTAGTGTAACTGTCGGATCTTTATCCATAAACAAACCCAAGTCGAAGAGTTCGTTCACAAGTGAACGCAACTCGCAGACGAATGTAATATAAATCTTAGAGTTTCAAACAGAGGGTTTTAGATCTACCCCAAGCAATACGTAGTAATGCGTGAGAATAAATATAGGGGGGTTTGTTACAGCTAGACTCAATGGGAGGTTCTAGTTTAGAATCATTATAAACAACAATAGGAGAAAACAATATGTACGCATCATTAGCAAGATTTGGCTATGGCATAGCAAAAAGCTTAAGGCCGAGCAAAATTAAAAAAATGATAAAGCCTACAGCTGACAAAGTCATGAAGAAGATACCAGCAGGTAAAGCTTCAACTATGGCAGCAGGTGCTACTGACAAAATCAGTAAAGGCTATAGGACTGCCTATGCATCAACACTAGGCACATCAACTCGTAGAAAAGTAACGAGTGGAGTTCTAGCTACGTCTTTCATAAAAGACATACTAGATGACTAATGGCCAAAAAGAAAAAGGCCGATATAGGTAAAATAACGTGGGAACGTGAAAAGCCACGTAAAAGACCAGGTAGACATGCTAAGAGTTATTCTAAGCGTATACCTAAACGTAAACGATATAAAGGACAAGGACGATGATTAAATGGGCAAAATTTGGACAGATGGCTCGAAAAGGTTTAAGAGCTAGACCCAAATCTTTGAAAACTATGGAAAAGATTGCAACTAAAGCTAAAGGTGCAGCTAAAAAAATTAAATCAGGAGCTACACTTCCAGCTGTTGGATTTGGATTAGGAGCTGCAGGTGGTTTTGGTACAGCAGGAGCTGTTACCTATCTTATGGGTTATAACAGAGGCAAAAAGAAAAAAAACAATGGCAAATAGATTAGAAAAACTAGCAGACGACCTTATGAACTTATCACAAGATGAGGCTCAACAACTTCAGAATATCATAAAAGCTAAGTTATTACCTGAAGTCGAGAGACAACGTGGCTTATTGAATGATCAAATGTCAAAAAACCCACAGCTAATGCAGATGGGTAGAGGACAACCAATGGCAAATCGTGCTGCCACGCAACGAGATGTCAGAATGCAGGGGTTATTACGATGAAACTATTGAAAAAATACATACAAAAGTGTATTGATTGTATAAAACGTATCATTAAAAACTATAAAGGAGAATAATTATGCCAATGGTAGGAAAGAAAAAGTTTGCATATACCAAAAAAGGTAAAAAAGCTGCTAAAGCTTATGCAAAAAAGTCTGGTAAGAAGATGAAAAAGATGAAAGGGTACTAATGTTAATAGGAAAACAAAGTAAACTTCCAATGGCTTTGCAAAAAAAAATAATCAAAGCTAAAATGAAGAAGAAAAAAGCAAAAAAGGGGAAAAAATAATGTCTATAAGACCTGAAGCATATTCTATGCTACCAGCTGTAGTTAAAAAAACAGGTAAAAAGAAAGTACAAGCTAAAACTTTCAAAAAAACAAATGTTTCTAAACCTGGATTTATGAAAAAAGGATTAAAGTTTGCATTTAGAGCTGCAACTTCACCTTTAGCTTTAGGTCTTACAGCAGCAACTGTAGGAGTTAGAGGAATTAGAAAAGCTGGTGAAAAAATTACACAAAATAGACCATTGAAAAGAACAATGGATAAAAGAGGAAGGTTTATTCTTTAATG
>CENQ01076565.1_pt1 | contig 10904 bp, 18 predicted proteins | sample 356171 | NCBI WGS metagenome assembly CENQ01 (sample SAMEA2619802, study PRJEB7988) | marine metagenome | biome: marine biome (ENVO:00000447); feature: surface water layer (ENVO:00002042); material: "saline water (ENVO:00002010), including plankton (ENVO:xxxxxxxx)" | depth 5 m
ATACTTGTTGCTATGTCACCTATAATACCAGATGCAAGAATAGAAATGGTTACAGCATTATTATCAACATATGTTGTAGCTAACTTAGGTATTGTCGCAACATTCATGGCTACTTCAGCATTTGCAAGGAACAGTGACAACAAAAAATAATTAGTACCTTATTATCAGTGAAATGAAAAATTTATTATTACAATATTATATCCCATACGAATCTTTCGATAAAGATATGGGTGGGATTAAAATGCCGGCATGGGCAGAGGCAGGTTCCAGATCTGCTCAAGCTTACGCAAAATTATGTGGAGCAGACTACCTGCTCTTACATGATAGATATTTTACTCACCTAGATCCAAGATTAGATTCCACCCGAATATATTACGACAAACAATTCGAGAAGTATGATAAGATCCTAACTCTAGATCTTGACATGCTAATATCTACTCGTGAGAACATATTTAAAATACCGATCGGCGATGTAGCTATGGTTCATGAACTCGGAGTACACACTGGTCAACCAGCCGGATGGTTGCGTAGAGTCATGGATGTTCCTCTGGAAAAAAGAGGAGTTAGAGCTTACGGTAAGCATCTTTTCGGTGTAGGATGGGAGTTTCCTAAGTCTAAATTATATCCTAAAGAAAGATTTAGATATATGAATGGTGGATTGCAGCTATGGTCACATGATGGTAGACTTAAAGCACGTAAGCACTTTACATCCATAGATGATTATGTTCTCCATACAAGATATACAGAACAGATGTATATTAACCTACAATTATCTACTGGTTTATTTGATGTTACAGAACTAGATACATACTGGAACAGAATGCCTTACCAATGGACTAACAATAAACCAGACGGAAAGATAAACCATTTCCTAGCAAGATTAAAATTTCAAATGCCTGAATTAGAACATACGGAGTTGAGTATATGGCAACCTATTTAGAAATAGCAGCAGAAAAACCAAGAGGGTTCAACTGGACAGTAATGAATTTAGCAGAACATTCTGGAGTGAACAGAGGAGATGCTACTAACTTACCACTACCATATTCGAATGAAGATTTTAACGGAATATATTCTGAACATTTCATAGAACATTTATACAAATACCAAGCTATCAATTTCTTTAAAGAGTGTTTTAGAGTTTTAAAGCCGGGAGGAGTAATTCGTACAGTTTGGCCTCCCTATGAATTTGTAGAAAGATTGGTAAGTGATGAAGAATTAAATGATCAAGAAAAAGCTTTCGTTGAACATTATTATAATTTCTATATTGTAAGAGAAAAATTTTTACCGCCAAATAATTCACATAGATCTAAGAGAGAACAATGTGCATTAGGTTTATTACATCAAAAAGGTCAGCACTTATATCTTTGGTCCAAGTCTGAAATGAAAGATATGTTAGAGTCTCTAGGATATAGGAATGTTAGAGATCTAGATTATCAGGATAGTGGAATACCTGATTTTAAGAATATCGATACTCCTGGACAAATCCGAGCATTACATTCTGCAGTAGTGGAGGCAAGTAAACCGTGGTCACTATAGTTACTTCTTATTATGATGACATCAAGATATTCAAAGAATATTGGTTACCACTAATCTACAAACATGGACCGATGGAATTTATTGTCGTAGATAATAATTCTCAAAAGTATAAAGTACAAACTGTTAGCCAGGATGCGCCAAATCTAAAACTATTCTATCTAACTACCGGGAAGTATACTTATGATGAAGCTATAGTAAAAGGTGTGGAACAGGCCTCTAACAATATAGTCTTTATAACAGACATTTGGTCTATACCTGCCTATGATACGATGGTCCTGTTAGAAGATGTTAAGCCGGGTGAAATACTGAAGCCTAGGTGGCTAAATAAATATTATGGTAGTGAAAATAAACCTACATCATTCGCAGGTGAAAAAAATAAAATAGTAGATATCTCTGGTTATAATTACGACCGATTAGGAAAATACATACAAAAATTTAATCCTGTTATAAAATCAAGAGGAACACTGTACTATATACAATAAGAGGCTTTTAGGAAAATGAAAAATATAATATTACAGCACTTTACTGGAGAACTCAGAGAATTAGATAAACTGTCAGTAGATAACATAAAAGAATATGCTAAGCGTGTCCAGTCGGACTATAAACTAATACTAGGACAAGTTTTTAGAAAACATCTAACATCTCCATGTCAGAAAGTATTTTTGCTAGATGAATCTTTCGATGAATATGATAACGTATTGATGCTTGACATTGACATGTTTGCGCCTAAGAATATGAATGACAATGTATTTGAAGAAGACGGTATTGGTTTATATGAAGATGTACAGAAAAGATTACACGCAAGGCTAGCATCAGAATACCCTATGATAGCAAGTAAAGATTCTCACTATTGGGGTGGAGCTATATACAAAATGGACTTACCGACAAGACAGAGATTAAGAAAGGAACTAGGTGGTAACGAAGGATGGATGAATAACTATAATGTTCCTTATCATTATGAAGATGAAGGTATATTCCATACATTAGTTTTTAGATCCGGATTTAAGTCTAAGACACCGTACTTACATCGAAGGTGGTGCCAGTGCAGTTTCTTACCTGAACCAGAGAAAGCTGGATTTATACACATAAGAACTAAAGTCACTCCTACAGGCCCTAAAAGAGAAAAAATGCGTAATTATGAAGAATTAGTCCAGGGTGGAATATTATAGAAACTGAAGAAGAAATACAAGCAAAGTGCCCTAGAAAATATCATTACCCAGATGAAAAATGTTTATGGTGTGAAACTTACAAAGAAAGAGCAAGAAATGAAGAATCTAATATATCAGGTGTGGGCAGGGAATCTGACAGAAGAATGTAGAGTAAGTAGCAAGTTGATGAAACGATACGCAGATCGTATTGGAGCTGAATATCTTCTACATATGAATCCTAACATAGCCTCTAAGTTAGTTGACGGTAACGGTCCGTATTGGGAATGGCTCAACCCTATTATCGATGATTCTTTTTTAGAATATGATAATGTACTGGTAGTAGATTTAGATGTATTTCCTGTAGAAGGTTTAGAAGAAAATATTTTTGATCAGGATATAAAAGATGTAGGTGTCTGTACAGAACCAATTCAAGGTAAATTGAGATCCTCTGTTACGATTGCAAATCATATTAATAAGACGAATGATGAGAAATGGGTTAAACACATCAATGCAAATTGGGATGGTAATCCTTTTATATTTCCTAGAGACGGTGATGGACATTTGAAAATATATAATGCCGGCGTGGTATTATTTTCAAATAAAGGTATGAAGAGAGCTAGGACATGGACACCCTTTCAAAATTATATAGATATTATGAAGAAGGCAAACCTAGGAAGATTTTATACGGTAGACCAAAATTACTTTCACGCTATGTTATTCATACACAATATGGATTTCGTAGAGATGGATAACGGATGGAATGAACAGGTACATTTTATTCGTGGTCCGATGTCAATAGCGAATCCAATACATGATCCTAGAAATGAAAATACGAAATTAGTACATGTTCAGCTCAGTGGAATACAATGGAACGAAAAAGATTTATATACTGTAGTTAATGAACCTCAATCAAAGTGGAGTTTTATAAAATGATAAATGCAGAATTAGGTCACGTAAAGACATTAGAAGAATTCTATTCTGAAATACGTAGACAACAAGAAGAAGCACACGGTGATGATTACTGTGAACAGCATGATGCTATAAAGAAATACATGAAATACTGTGATTCATATAAGGAACTCGGTACACATCAAGGTGGTACTGCTGCATGTGCAATGTTATGTAAACCGAAAATAGTAGAATTAGTTGATAAAGATTTAAGTAAATATAATAGATTTTTAAGACCGATAGCAGAAAGATACTGCATTGAAAATAATATTAAGTTATCAGTTAAGTTGGCAGATTCAACTGGATTCGCATCTTTAGGTGAAACTGTAGATATGTTATTAATAGATTCTTATCATCGATGGTTTCACATGGAAAAGGAATTAGAAATGCATCATCACAGCGTAAGAAAATATATGATATTCCATGACACGAATTCTGTCGCTGAATTACAGAGAGGTGTAGAATATTTTTGTCATGATAAGAAATGGGAAATCATAGAAAGAGGTACTACTAACGTAGGTTATACCGTCATCAGAAAGATATAGGTAATAATATGGAAGTTTATAAATTTAAAAGTTACGAAGATTATATTGCAATGCAGAAAAGAGTTAACGCTGAAAAAGTCGGTTGGGTATATGTTAAAAAATCTACTATTAAGCAGATAGCAGAAGACAGTCCTTATGCTGTTAATATTTTATGCCATGGAACTCGTGCAGCAGGAGAACAAAAATACTTTAGAGAATTCCTGCCTCAAAGCTCTCCACTTGGAACTGAGATAGGCGAAAACGCTTTAGATTATCCTATGACTGTGCAACATGATTTTAATAAACCTATAGCAGATTGGGTAGGTAAATTCGACATTGTCTATTCCAATTCTATTGATCATAGTATAGATCCGCATGAAACGATTCGTGTATGGAAAGATCAATTATCAGAAAATGGAAAAATGTACATAGAATACTCAGAGCAGCAAAGTGTACCAAACTATCCACAAGATCCTTTACATGCCAGTGCAGCAGAGATAAAACAATTATTACAAGAACAAGGTTTAGTTATAGTAGGTGAGATTACAAAAGATGTTAAGGCTGGAGGTATAGTCTTTATTTGTAAAAAGAAGTGATGATAGCACATGTAATTACAATAATCGATAATCAGAGATCTTTTCTTGGAGCAGCGAATCTTATAAGATCCTCTAAAATTGTAGGTAATATATTTGATATACAGCACTTCAATGCCGTAACACCTCTTACAGTTTCTAGAGTCATGACAAAAGAAAGGGTAGAATGGAACTATCCATGGGAAGGTTCTCTACTGGATATTAAGAGCGGATTGCTGAAATCCGCATATCAGACTAACGATCCTCTTAAGAGGATGTCATGCGCTATGAGTCACTACTATCTTTGGAAAGAGTGTTATCAATCCAAACTACCTTATCTTATTTTAGAACATGATTCTATTTTCATTAAGAGATTAGACTATGATTATATCTTAGATTCTGACTATGATATTGTAGGAATCAATGATCCAAGAAGAGCTACTAGAAGATCCGGTGAATATTACAAATGGATTCAAGAAAGACCAGAAGATGTGCAGCCAATACCTACAGTAGATGATTACAACGTACCTCAAGGATTGGCGGGTAATTCTGCATATATAATAAAACCGGAAGGCGCTAAGAAAATGCTAGATGCCGTTAAAGAATATGGTATGTGGCCAAATGATGCGCTGATGTGCAAACAACTTATTAAGAAAATGGGAGTTACAAAAGAACTGTATACTCGAGTTCAAGGACTACCTTCTTCAACAACATTATAGGTTTACTTTACAATTATTTTGTGATATAATATAAAAATGCTAGCATCATACGTAATTACAATACAATCTAAACAGGAATCTGTAGATATAGCCAATAGATGTATATCTTCTGCAGCGAAGTTCGGTGTTAAGGTAGAACAATTTAAAGCTTATACGCCAGAAGATAATCCGAATAGTATATTAGTTCAAAAGGGAGTCGATACAAGAGGATTCGACGAGGTATATTCAAGAGGACAAAACTGTAGAGCCGCCTTCTTATCACACTTTAGCCTTTGGGAAAGGTGTGTCAGCGATAATCATAAGTACTTAATATTTGAACACGATGCATTAGTAGAAGATAATATACCCACTACGGCTCCTTTCAATAAAGTCATGACAATAGGAAAACCTTCTTACGGTAAATTTAACACGCCGAGTTCTTTTGGAATCAATCCTCTAATACATAAGAGATATTTTGGTGGTGCACACGCCTATATGATAACTCCTTCGGGTGCACGCGACCTCATACGTACAGCAACAGAAGGTAAGGCGAAACCAACAGATGTTTACTTAAATCTAGATTTATTTCCATGGCTACAAGAATATTATCCGTGGCCGGTAAGAGCAGATGATAATTTCTCTACTATACAAAATAAAAATGGTATTATAGCAAAACACAACTATAGTGAAGGATATAAATTGATATGACAGAATGGGGTTTCGATAAATGTTTTATTACTGGGTGTGATGAAAAGAGTGAATGGCAAATCAAATGGTTCATAGAAAATTTTCAAAGACACAACCATAAAAAAATACCAATAGTATTTGCCAATTTTGGCGTATCGAAAGAAATGGATAAGTATATTCGAGGAAGTGGAAAATTTCAAGGTGTTATGGATGTCAGTCATAAGGAAGAGAAAGGATGGTTCTTAAAACCATACAGTATGCTAAATACGCCAGGAAAGAATACTTTTTGGATTGATACTGATTGTGAAGTACTAGATGATATATCAGGTCTGTTCGATAGATTAGTGCTAGAAAAACTATGTATGGCAGAAGATAAACCCTGGACTAAACGTTCAGGAAATCTATGGTATAATTCAGGTGTAGTAGGATTTAAATTTAAACCGTTAGTACTATACAACTGGGTTAAGGCAGTAAAAGAAAATGCTTCTCGTGGAGATCAAGAAACATTACATATTATGTTGAAAGATGATTTAACACGTAGAATCTTCATAGAAGAAATACCAAATGAATATAACTGGCTAAGAGTTCAAGTCACAAATGATAATCAAGATAGCAATAAGAAGAAGATAATGCACTGGACCGGTCAAAAAGGAAAACTAATAATTAAGGAGAAAATAAAAAATGGCGTATCTAATCCACAACTTGCCGTTGGTTAATGTCTATGTCAGAAAAGAATATCTTTATGATTTACAGAAAGGTCACGGTGAATATACTCCAGGGATATGGGTTAGTGTTAAATCTGTACAATATAAAGCTCTATACTTTGAAACTTTATTAACTGAGTACGGTGCGCTGTTTGATAAACTCCCGTTGTCAGCATTTGTCTGGAAAACAGAAGGTCATGGCGACTTGCCTCTAGATACCCTTCAACTATGGGATTGCTTTGATTATAATTTAACCGTGATAGAAAAACCGATGTTAGGTCCGTGTGAATTCTTCGGAAAAGATAGAAAGATGCATAAGGGTGAATACTTATTCACCATAGATAACTGTCATTCTGAAAGCTCTACATTAGACACTAACTATTCAGAACATGACCCTGAACATAAATCATTTAATATATTACAACTAGATAATGGTCAGTTTGCTGCCCAACCTAACAATAGAATAATATTTAGAGACTCGAGCTTAACGCCGAGTGACTTGAAAATGCCGGATTTCAAAGTATGTACTCAGAACTATAGAGTTGAGACTGAACCTAAGTGGAGCGTAGGACATACAGACGAATGGCAGTATAAGACTAAAGAAGAGGAGAATGAAATTGACAGAACAAATTAAAGATTGGCCACCTATATACCAAATCGAAAAACATTTCGGACCTTCGATCTGTCATATACAATTGCCAGAGAGAGCAGTTAAAAACCTTACGAAAATGACAGATGATCTACTTAAAAACCCAAATACAGCAGATCATGGAAAACATCTAGTCAGCCTCATTCATAATGAAAAATATATATATCAGCAAGATTTTATTGATGCTGGAGTTAATGATTTGTTAGAAAGTTGCGTCAGAACTTTCGTTGAACAACATGCAAAAAGATCTGGTATGTCAGAAGATTTTAAGATTGATACAAGGATTAATGCTGCATGGATCGTATCTCAAAAAGAAAATGAATATAACCCTATACACGCACATTCTCGTAGTGAGATAAGTGGAGTTATATACATCAAAACTCCAGATGTAAAAGGCAGAAGAAAGATAAAATCAAAAGAAGGCCATAGGGAAAATGATGGAGATATTCTATTTCCCTATTCCTCAACAGACAGAGAGGAAGATATACTATCAAATGGCGTAGTACAGATAAAACCTGAAAAAGGCCTGATGTTATTATTTCCATCATGGTTGTTACATACGGTCTATCCTTTTGTAGGTAAGGGAGAAAGAAGAAGTATTTCTTTCAATGCAAATTATGTAATTTATACATCTGATCATCGGTGGGTTGGTGGTAGCAGTGAAGGATTAAATAGTAAATTTCAGTACTGGGATAAAACGAAGAATGGGTAGAACTATACACGTAATTGGAAACGGTGATATGGCACCGCTTTATCATTTGAAAAAAAGAGAAGGCATGAAAGTAACTTGTAATCTTCCACCTTTTCCTGTACCAGATGCCTGGTGTACGTTTATGGTAGATTTTAAAATTATGCATGCAATAACTCAACAACAGTTAGATGTCCCTGGTGAATGGATAATTGGTATGAGACCAAAAATATGGATGGATAAAAATCCTACATTCTATATTAAAAGAGCGCATCAAATAAAAGAAATATATACGGAACTACCAAAGTATGCAGCAAATTATACAGATTTTAACTGTGGTCATATGGCAGTATATTACTGCTTGAGAAAATTAAATGCATCTGATGTACATCTCTATGGATTCGATTCAGTATTTGATTTTAATTTACGCAGTTGTTCTGACTTATACCTATCTTCTTCAAGAGATCCGATACATTCAAATAAATTAAAAGATAATTGGAGACCTTTGTGGTACGAAATGTTTAAAGAATATAGAGATGTAAATTTCACATTTTATCATAACCATTCAAATATTAAAATGAAACCTCTTCCTAATGTTAAAATCGAAGTTGGAGATCCTAAGAAAGTTAAAATGGATTAAGGGGTTTACATTGCTTTAAATCTGTGGTATAATGAATTATGTTATATGTATCTGCACATGGATCTAATAAAGTAAGAAGAAGGTTTACTGAAGCTATCACCTGGTGGTTTATAGATAAACAGCTTCCTAGGTATAGAAATCTTAATATATCGATTGATATTTCTAAGGTGGATGATGCACAGGGAACCTGCATATATGATGGTGAAGTATTTCATATTGAGGTAGACAGATCGTTAAAAGGTAAAGACTTTATCGAGTGCTTACTTCATGAACTGGTTCACGTAGAACAACATCTTAAAAATCTCTATGAAATTAATGAAGAACATCAGCATATACCTTACACTGACAGAGCTTTCGAGCAAGATGCATATACGAGATCTGAATTACTATGTGAAGAATATATAAATAAGGAATGGACGGACTATGCAAGAAGATCAACAAAGATACGGGACTTGGTTGCGTGACCAACTAAGAAAATCTTCTACAATGGAAGATCATGAAATAATTACAAGCACTCGAGATCCGGATGATTGGAATAATCATGAAAATTCTTTTGAAGAAACTTTACGACGTGAAATGCTAAAGTATAAACAACTATATCATATGATACAAGAGGATATGACTCAACTATCAGAAGCGCATAATAAATCCTTAGAAAGAATCAAAGAATTACTAGATATAAATGAAACATTAAGAGCCAGACTGGATAAAGATGATAAGCTTATTAGGTCTTTTCAAGATTCATCAATCGTTGATATGTCAAAGATGTCAATAAAGGAGTAAAACGAATGAACTATATGTTAAATATGTGGGATGTAGTAATGAACAACAAACATAATCCACTATCACAGATACCAGATTTTGAAACACGTCACATGGTATTTCAATTACTCGCCTGGATGTGGTGTATTATATTCTCTATGTACTTCGGTTCAATGTATATATTTGGAACTACTGCAATACTTCATACTCTGATCATTGCTGGTATAGCTATGACATTTGCTATATTTAGAACTGCAGAAAAGAATCCACAGTTCTTCATGAAGAAAGACGGTTATCACAGTTTCTCTCGTGCAAGACAGCACATGTGGATTAACGGTAAGAAAGTTCAATTAGATCCTAGTGATCCCGGCGGTGAACACGAGTAATGGAGAAGATAACTAAAGAAAATACTCCTAACAAATACGTAAGGTGGTTATGTTATGTACTACTGTTTAAATACGTATGGGACATACAGACTTTATTTGAAAAGTATTTACCTATGGAAAAGATCTATAGGTTTATTGGTTTCTATATATTTTGGTTAGTGTGGTTTATTTTGTTTTTAGTTATTCTCTACAACATAGTAGGAGCAGACAACTTTGGTGCAATATTGGATGAAATGGCATGATACAGATAACTGAATCAGCACAGCAGTACTTAACCGATGTTCTTAATGATAAGAATAATGATGACTATGTCACTCTAGGCGTTAAAGGTGGAGGTTGTTCTGGTTTCCAATACATCTGGGATTTTAAAAAGAATTGGCCAAATGTAAACTGGAGTGATCCTATTGAAGGAGTCCTCGTCCTTGATCCTATGGCTGAAATGTATGTCGCTGGTTGTACTGTCGACTACGTTAAAGAACTTGGTGGATCATACCTTAAGGTAGTCAATCCAAATGCATCTGCTTCCTGTGGATGTGGCGAGTCTTTCGCAGTGTGATATAATTGTCACAGCAGCTAACTTTTTTTCTCTCAAATGAATTTTTTTATGTACATTACTTTTAAAGTGTGATACACTGAATATATAAGTAATTAATTTTTTAGGAGTAGAAAATGGAAAAACAAATGGACTTATTCGAAGTAAACTGGGGCGTTAGAGCTGATCTTAAAGATGTTCAGGAAAAACTATGGGATCTTATACCTACTTCTGGTAGCTGTGAATCTCCACGTTCAAAGAACAAGCATCTTGACAAATTCAGAAGAGCTGCTAACCTAGCATATGATCTATTCAATAACGGTCTTATGAATCGTAGAGGTGATTTCAAAAAATTCTTCGGCTTTGTTCCAATACCTACAAGGGAGCCATACCCAGGATATATGAACCGCGAAAAGTGGGAAGAAGTAGA
>CENQ01059938.1_pt1 | contig 10886 bp, 12 predicted proteins | sample 356171 | NCBI WGS metagenome assembly CENQ01 (sample SAMEA2619802, study PRJEB7988) | marine metagenome | biome: marine biome (ENVO:00000447); feature: surface water layer (ENVO:00002042); material: "saline water (ENVO:00002010), including plankton (ENVO:xxxxxxxx)" | depth 5 m
GTACTATCAAACTCTTTTGTACGTAAAAGATATCCACATATACTAAAAGATCCTGATATACTTTATGTTGAACATAATATATTAGATTTTTATGAAGACGGTATTAAAAAACTTGGTAGTTTAGACTTATTACCACCTTATGGTTTCATAAAAGAAAATGATTATAACAATTACAATTTATGTGTAAAGACACCTAACTTTTTCAAATATAAACATTTGTTTCCTGAAGAAATGAAACAATTAGATCATAAGAATACAATGTGGAAATCATTTAATGGTAGAACACCTAACAAAGATGATATATTAGAAGTACATACTCAAGCAGCTGAAATAGATCGTAAGATGTGTGCAGCCTTTCCTATGGTACCTGTTATTGATTTTGAGAAAAGGCATATAGTACATTGTAGTAAAAAGTTTGCTAACAATCCTATTGTTTCAAAGAACTTTGAGATCACACAAGAAAATATAGACAAGATGATGAATTTTAGATTATTTAAATATGAGAACTATTGCAAAACATGTATGGAATGGGTTGAACCTAAAGGTCACTTTCCTATGAGAAAATATGCGAGGTTATTAAATGGCTAAAATATTTGCAGTAGCACTAAATTTACACGACCACAATACATATGATGGTGTCTTTCATAATCAAAGAGAAAGATTTACTAGATTTAAACATAATCTACCTTATCATGCTGAGGCATATGATCATCAATCAGACATATTAAATCCTGGCGACTACAGACTAAATGACGAGTTTGTAGATGATTATTTTAAAAAGGTAGATGATGGTATTCTAGCATTTACATATACCTATGGTGGTATAAGAAAAGCAAAAGAAGAATTACTTAATACAATATTAAAAGGGCATGATGAAATATTTAATTACGACCCTAAAGAATTGTGGGATTATTATTATAAAGATGGCATTTACTTTATAGATCATCATCAATCACACGCCGCATATGCTTTTTTAAACTCTGGTTTTTATCAATCAGATATACTAGCGATTGATGGTATAGGATCAAAATTTAGATGTGTATTCTTTGACAAAGACCAAAAATTAATAGACTTGTCAGATAAACTACCTATTGGTTGGTTGTGGAATCATATGTCTAACTTAACAGGTTTTGGCACACTAGGTGCTAGTAAGTTAATGGGTAAAGTTGGGTATGGTAAATATAGTGAATACTATTACAATATATTTGAAACTATACTTAATGGTCCTATTACTGAAAAGAAACAAAAACATTTTCAACATATTAAGTTAGATAACATAGATGATCTAGCACATACACTACAAAAATTTACAATAGATAAAATAAAAGAGTTTGTCTATCCGTTAAAGAGTTGCGATAACTTGTGTATTGCAGGTGGTGTTGCTTACAATGGTTATATGAATGAAGAATTTACAAAACACTATGAGAATGTATTTGTGCCACCTGCTGTAGGTGATGAAGGTCAAGCAATAGGTGTTTATCAACATGCTGATTACATGATAAACTATAATGTACATAAGACAGAAACATTTGCTGGTAAAGAATACGATACTCTTCCAGACGTATGGCCCTACAAATACGAACACGCTGACTATAAAGATATTGCACAGGCAATTGCTGATGGTAAAATAATAGGTTGGTTTCAAGGTAAATCAGAAAGTGGTAATCGTGCATTAGGCAATAGATCAATACTAGCAGATCCTCGTAATCCTGATATAAAAGATATTATCAATCATACAATAAAGATGAGAGAAGACTTTAGACCATTTGCACCTGCTGTATTAGAAGAACACTACAAAGAATACTTTGATACAAGATTGCCTAGTCCTTATATGAGTAGAATATGTAAAGTTAAAACAGATAAGGTGCCTGGCATTACTCACGTTGATAATACAGCAAGAATACAAACGGTCAATAAACAATTTAATGAAAAGTTTTACAATATTATTAATGAGTTTTATAAGATAACAGGCATACCAATGTTATTGAATACTAGTTTTAATTGTAGAGAACCTATAGTAGAGAGTCCTAAACAAGCGATAAATACTTTTAATAGAACGGCATTAGATATATTAGTAATTAATGATAAGGTGATATGTAAATGAAACATTTTGATTTGTTAGAACAAAAAAGAAAACACGTAAAGACCTATAAAAAAGATATTCCACCTAAAGAAATTATAGAACGAGCATTATACAAAGCATGGAAAACATCACCATCTAAAAATAATGCAATGGCGTATGAAGCACTTGTATGGGGGCCTGATAAACAAAAAGAAAAAGACGCAATACATGGTTTAGTTGTTAAGTGTCATGCTGATGTAGAAGACAAGGCAGTTGCAGATGGTGAGGCAACAATAACACAAGGTGCAAAAGTAGGTGAATATGAAAACCCATACTACAGACACATAAAAGAAAACCCCTATTTAATTACTATGCATAGCCGTATAGCACAACCTAACAAGTTTTATCAAAGACACATTAAAAAAGGACACTTCTTTGATCAAGCATACGAAACACATGTTAAAAAATTGATTGATAGTGTTGCTGTAGAAGTTGGTATATTCATTGCCAATCTAACAAACTATCTACTAGAAGAAGGACTTGACATATCGTACAACTCTTGCTTTAAAAGAGATCCAAAACATTGGCATAAGGCAGGACTAACTATGGTTAAGTGGTACCCTCATGTTATGCTTACTTGTGGATATGCAGAAAGATATAGACGTGAGGATTTAGTTGAATGGAAAATAGAACATGAAGATAAAAAACCTGAAATGGAGGAAATTGTAAAATGGATATAGAAAAATTAAATAAAGTAATTGATCAAGTAATCACACCTGAAATGGATGAGATTATACAAAAACAAGAATTAATAGGTATGAGAATAAGTGCAGGTATTGACTCTGCATTTATGACCTATCTTATGATGGCTAGATACCCTAATAAGAAATTATTACCTGTTACAATGTTTAATAAGCAAAGACCTGCAGCTATGGACGCAGCATTAAATGTTGAAAGTAAGTTAAGAGAACTATTACCTAATAGCACATTGTTAGAAGCTGAAGTAGCATTTTTTGATACATCTGGTTGGAAAAAAACTAAAGAGATGGTAGAAGAATTTGAAAAAAGCGCAAAAAAACAAAACCCTAAAGATGGTTCAGTTCCAAAAAAATATAACCCTAAAGATGTATTTCAACAAGAATATTACGAAGGTTTATATAAAAAATATCCTGAACTAAATGTATATATGTCAGGTGAAACTCTAAACCCACCTATAGAAGAACAACCTAATATAATTACAGATAGTTTTAGTGGTTTTCCTAATGATAGAAACGTCAAAAGGAATCTTGTATCAAAAAGAGAAAAGAAAATGATTGACGGAAAACTTTTTTATTATGATACTTCCAAATATGAGATAAGACCATTTCGTAATATGAATAAAAAAGAAGTTGCAGGTTTAGTAAAAGAACTTGGTTTAGACAAAACTTTATTTCCTGTAACTGAAACTTGCGAAACAGAAATCTTTGTGTATCCAAATATGACTAGAGATTTTAATATGACTTATACAAATCCTGGTGCAGAACCTTGTAAAAGATGTTGGCCTTGTAGAGAAAAATATTGGGCATACGGTTTGTATGACTTTAATAATATAGAAACGGTTGATGAATATAAGTTATAATGATTGATCTACAACTCTTTAAAAACATAATCAAAGAAGGCAGACACAATACCGATCTGTTAGACTCGTATAGTCCTAATCAGTTTAAATCAAAACAGAAATTAGAAGATATGATACATAATTATGTTGATATTAATTCTGAAACTGAAATAGTAATATTTGGTGGGTGGTATGGCAGTATATTAATACCAATGTTTAAAGAAGTTAAACAGATTACTTTACTTGATATAGACGAAGAAGTAAATACGATTGGTAAAAGAATATTTGCACATTACAAAAATGTAGAATTTAGAACTGAAGACGTTTTTGGATGTAACAAATTAAAACAATATAGACGTGCTAATCTGTTTATAAACACGTCTTGTGAGCATATGGCGCCTATGAAAGAATGGCCTTTATGGGAATGGATATTAAGAAAAAACAATCCATACTTTGCATTTACTTCAAACAATATGTTTGATATAGAAGGTCATATCAATTGTGTTAATAATATAGAAGAATTTAAAAAACAATTACCTGATACATCAAAAGTTTTAACTGAAAATGAAGTTACAGACGAAAGAGGCAGTAGATATTTGTTAGTAGGTAAAATATGAAAAGAGTAATATATAGTTTTTACATTGATATACCAAAAGATGAACTTGATATATTTGATAAGAATATATTAATACCAAATAAATCTGTACCTATAAATTATGTCACAAAGGATGCCTTTAAAGAAAACTATACAAAGTTAGTAGCATGTAAAAAATGGTATGCAAAACAATTGGGCGTAGATTTTAAAATGTTTGAGTATGATGTAGATTTTATCTTATATAAAGAAAATATGCAAAGAAAGTATCCATATATTACAGCATACAATGTAGTAAATTTTTATAAGATACATTTGTTTTACGAACTTGCCAAAGTATATGATGAAATACTTTATTTAGATTTTGATGTAGTACCTATGCATGCTGATAATTTTTTTGAGGCATGGGACTTATCAAAAGGTATTGCAATACAACACAATACACACAAAGTTATTCCTATGGATGCTGTAACTGAACGATCACAAACTATTCGTAGTCCGACAGCAAAATATTATAACGCCCAAGCAATGTTATTAGATAGAGGATTAAATCCTAAACATAATGTAGTCAATACAGGTATTGTTGGTGCAAGTAAAGAGTACATACAAAAACTAAAATACTTTGATAACTTTGACTCTGATATGGCAGAAATGAGCAGACTAACTAAAGGCCATGATATGTATCCTAAAAAGATTACAGACTTTTTTGGTTGGGATAATGAAACATTATTTGCAGTTAAGATAGCAGAAAATGATGTACCAATACAATGGTTAAATCAAAAATGGCATTACTTCTTTTCTGATCAAGGTTTTGTACCTAAATCAGTTGTACTATGTCATGCTATCAATAAAAAATTTGACGTTGTTTGGAGAGCGTATAACAATGCTTAAAATATGTACGGTATATTTTGAGGGTCTATATCACCCTAATGCAGTTTCAAAATTATACAGATCACTAAAAGAAAATAGTACGGTGCCTTTTGAATTTGTTTGTCTTGCAGATAGAGGTGTGGATGCTGATGTTGTTTTACCTTACAATTATCATAGTAACATTAAAAAACATTGGCACAAATTAAAGTTTTTTAGTAATCAATTCGCATATCAAAATCCTGGTGATGATATAATTATTATGGATATTGATCAACAGATTGTAGGTAATGTTGATGAGATATTAAACTATCCTGTAGAAGAAGGAGAGTTACTTACATATGATAGTTGGTGGAATGTTAAAACAAATAAATTTGCTGATAGAGTTATAATACCTATCAATGGTGGTTTTTATAAGTTTAAATCAGGTAGTTTTAATTATATATGGGACGATTTCTCATTAAATCCAGAATACTGGCAATTACACTACTATAACAAAGGTGATGTTCATTACAAATACTATGGCGAACAAAACTATGTCTATTGGAAACTAGATGAACATAAAGCAAATATTAAGTATCTGCCAGGTGAGTGGGTTGTAAAATATACAAATGAAGATAGACAAAACGTAGAACTAAATAAAATGTATGCTAAAAAGTTTGATACAGATTATATGATACTAGGTGACCCACACGAAAATATAAAAATAATACACTATTTAGGACCAAGAAATGGAAAAGATATTTAAAGATAAAAAAATGGCAGCTGTTACAAACAGCATGCCTGGTAATGTAGATACTTCAGACTGGTTTAAAAGTTTATCTGAAACTGGTGAAGAAAGAAAACAAGACAAAAACTCTATTATGAATAGAGCAAAAGATAAAAGAAGTTGGTTTTGTATTCACCCTTTTGCTGAAATGTTTATAGAACTAGACGGTTCTTATAAGGCATGTTGTCTTGCAGGTAAAAGTGATAAACATAATATAAACAATACACCTATAAAAACATGGATGGAAGATAGTGATTATCTAAAAAATTTAAGAAAAGAAATGTTAGATCCTGCAAAACATGGTACTAAAGCAATTAATGAACATTGTATAAGATGTGTTAAAGATGAAACAAGATATGGTAAATCTCGTAGAACACACCACATGTGGCGAGAGTCAAATAGTAAAGATCGTTGGGATAGAATCGAAAGAAACGTTAGAATGTATGAGCAGTCAGGTCAATGGACATTTGACGAAAGAATAATGCAAATACAATTGAAGTCTTTTGGTATTGAATGTAATTTAGATTGTCATATGTGTAACCATGATAGCTCATCTATGCGTATTGATATGATGAATAAACATAATGTTTATAGTGAAAAAATGTTTGGCACAATGAAAAACACACAGCGTAAAATTAAACTTGTTGAAGATAATTTAAACAAGATAGATAGAAAATCAGTTGTAGATCAAATAAAAGAACTTGCACCATATCTTAATAGTATAAAAATTATAGGTGGTGAGCCACTAATAATGAAAAAGTATTTTGATTTTTTAACTGAAATAGTTAAGACAGGTCACGCACCTTATATAACGGTTAAGTTTCAAACTAATCTTACAAAACTAGGCGAAGGCAAACATAAATTTATTGACTTTATACCGCAGTTTAAACAAGTTTCATTTACTGCCTCTATTGATGGTATTAATGAAAACGCTGAGTATTTAAGAAGAAGATCAAACTGGAAAGAGATAGAAGAAAATATTGAATTATTAAACGCTGATAAGTACAAAGGTAAAGCATATATTGATGTAAATTCTGTTGTTACTTGTTTTAGTGTATTACGTTTTGATGAAGTAATTAAATATTGTGCTGAAAATCCAGGTATAAGAAGTGCTGGTTGGTTGATGATTGAAAGACCTAAATCATTAAGAGTAAATAACTTACCTAGAAAATTAAAAGATCAACTTATACCAAAGTATGAAGGTTGGCCTGATATTCAAGCTGCATTACGAATGCCTGAAGAACCAGACAATGATTTTCAGGATACATTAAATTATATGTTACAACAGGATAAAGCATATGAAGGAACAAAATGGGAATCACATTTATTTGATACATTCCCAGAACTAAAGGAATATTATGAAGGCTCCTATCCAAAGAATAGTTAATATAGAACAAGAAAAAGAATATATAAAAAAAATTCAAAAGTGTCAAAGAAATTGGGACTATTCAAAAACTATGCCTAAAGAGCATGTTGATTATCTTTTGTGGGTAGCTCAAAATGCACCATCAAAACAACATGAAGCATATTATGATATTCATTATTCAACAGATAGAAAAGTAATAGAAGAACTTTATAAGTGGTCGTGGGGATATACTCATTCAGGTAAACCACCTGCAACGTGGCGTAATCCACAAATGAACGCTAATCTGTTTATGTTATTTGTTATGAAACATCCACCAACAAGTAGAAATTATTTAAATCATGGTTCTGTTACTCCAACAGATCATCCAGCTAGATGGGAAAATGGATTAGTTGCAGTAGGTACTGCGTTAGGATTAGTTATGAGAGCAGCTGTTGAACTAGGTTATGCAACTGGTTGTAATAAGAATAATAGTCAAGGACCTGATTGTGATTTTAATTGGGAACGTAGAATGGGTTTATATGAAGATATACACATACATAAAAAGAAAAAGATGTTATACGGTGTAGGTATAGGTTATTCACAAGAAGGAAGACCTAGAAATGAATCAGATGATAACGAACTAGTAATAGGTGCAGCTAATGGGCATAATCTTTCTTTAAAAGATAGAGGTGAGGAACGAGATGTAAGAGGACGAAAATATAGACAATGTTCTATAGTTGATATAACTAAATCAGATAAAGCAACCGACCCTTATGGTAATGTACATGAGTTACCAGACAAAGCTGTTTTTTATACCATGTCACATCTTCCACGTGAAATTAATATATACGAAATTAAATGAGAATAATTTGTTGTAGATTTGGTGATAAGTTTAATCAATGGCATGTTGATAACTTAAAACATATGATAGACGAATACTCTGGTCTAAAGTATGATAGTTTTGAAGTTATAGAAGATGATCTATATGGCAATTGGTTTAACAAGTTTCAAATGTATGATAGATTTAGAGATGGCGAAAATCTATACTTTGATTTAGATTTAGTTATCTATGATAAGTTACCCGATCTTATAAGAAAAGATTTTACACTATTAGATGATACATGGTGGAGAGAACCTGCTCATACACCTTTAAACTCATCTATAGTATCATGGACTGGTGATGTATCTCACATATGGGATAGATTTAAAGCAACAGATGAAGCCTTTATAAAAAGATTTACAAAAGGTAGTGATGAATGGTATTATAAATTTATTGATTATAAAACTTATGATAAAGTTTGTCCTTCAATTAAAGATTATCTATATAAACAACCACCTCAATTTAGTGTATGTACTTTAGGACAAATGCACCATCTACAAGAAAAGGGTTGGACTGGTTGGTATTCTGAATACTTTTTAGACAGGTAATTTTAAATCGTTAAAGTTTTTAACAATATCTATATCAAAACATTTATCTTTTTTGATTTCATTATATAGTGTTGCAAAACCATTTATATTTTTTTCAAGGTCATTGATACCTTTTTGTTCATATTCAATAGTCATAGGTAAATATATTTTAGTTTTAAAACCTGCTTTTGACCAATGATATGCACCAATAGATTTACTTTTATATACGCAACCCGAAGTATTTGTGCCTGTTACAATTATTTGTGTATCTGTTTTATCAATATTAATAAAATCTTTAAGTTTTGATTTTATGTAATCTATAGAGTATATTTCATCCCAAGGAACATCATTAGTTCCAGGAATAGGTGTCACAAACGGAAAACCTTTTAATGTTGCCATCTTTTTAAGCTCTAATAATCTTTCATCATTTTGAGGTATTGATGTTGAAAAAATTGCACAATTTGTCTTATCAATAAAACTTGATGATATTATTTCAGTTAATGCTGAATATCTTATACTATCATTATATCTATCTGTGGTTAAAGCAGGATGACCATAAAAATCAATTAATAATATTAGTGTTTTCATATCCACTCAAAAGTTTGATGTTTCTCTGGTTTTATTACACCTTTTAATATATGATGTATTCCTCGCTTTATCACTTTATCTTCCGTATCTGGTCTTTCGTATCCTAAACTTAAAGCAAGAGTAGGTTCTACTTCTTCTTTTTTTAACCAGTCATATTTTTTAATTAATTTGTTTGCATTAAGACATGCAGTATAACTTATACTTAAACCTTCTTCCATAGCAACACCAGTCAATATAATACTAAACATACCAATTTCTACATTTGAAATTTTACGTGTTAATTTTTTTACATCATTGACGATATTTTTTTTTTCATATGTTTCAGAAAGTTTTGCATTTGGTACAGGTTTTGTAGGTACTAACAATAAAATATAAGGTGCAAAAAGTTGAGAATTGCCGTGTGGCCACCGATGATTATAAATTACATTATTATGTTCATATTGCCTAACTAAATCTAATCGGTATTTATTTCTTAAATTAAGATCGGGATATTCAACCTCAGAAGCCAATTCATACATGTCCATTTTGATTTTTTTATGTTCAGGACCTAATATCTTAACAACATAAGGCATGAGTTTTTGTTTTGATGGAACAAGATCATGTGCTTTATGTAAGACCTTTTCAATCAACTCTTTAGAAGGAACCTTCTCGTGGTCATAATATCTTGTTTGATGGCGACCTTCAAAATCTCCTATTTGCATTTAACCCTCTACGATTTCTAATGCAGCCTTCAATACTTGTATTTTGGTTTTTGCCTGTCTTAACTTTTTCTTACCCTCATTGTTAGATGACTCACTAATCTCTTTAGTTTCAAAACATGCTAATTTTAATGCAAAGATTTGATCAACATTATCATTGTCTTCAAATAATGCAGTTAAGATTTTAGGGTAAAATTTAGTATCTAGTTTTTTATTTTCAAACTCAAATATAAGACCTTCTTTTTCAGCAATTCTCATAACAGATTTTTCAAACTGCTCTTGTTCAAGTTTGTTTCTTTGATAAGTTGCCTCATGCAATTGATCAATATTCATTTTAGTTTGAAGTGCTACCCATTGAGGATGGTTTTCTTCGTAAGGTATGATTGTAGAAAATACTTTACTCTTATCTTCATTAGTTGTTAATACTTCAATGTTTTTTCTTTCTTGGTCAATAAAGTATGCATTGACAAAATTATCTTTTAGATATTCTTCAGTTATAGCGCTTATCATTGCGGTTCTCCTTTATGTATTCATATAAATTAACTTGTGGTGTCCAACCAATATTATTTAGTAGGGTATTATCAGCAAGGTTATCTAGTCTTTCGGTGTGTTCTCCCACAACCCTTTCACAATCTATACCAAAATGTTCTATTAACTCTATAAGATTGTTTGTAGTACCAGAACCTATATCTGTAATACCCTTAACGTTTGACTTAATCAAACTATCTATCGCTCTCACTAAATCGTCAACGTGTATAAAATCTCTACTATGATTTGTGTTAATGTAAGGAACATCATTTCGTAATATTCTTGGTATTAACATACTTTCTCTAGCATTGGGACCATATACGGTTGTAAATCTCATACCTACACTATTAGGTGGTGCAATCTGTTCAAGGCTATACTTACTCATGGCATATGGATTTTTCCATGGCTCGTGTGCTGTTGATGAACTTGCGTA
>CENQ01067679.1_pt1 | contig 10852 bp, 9 predicted proteins | sample 356171 | NCBI WGS metagenome assembly CENQ01 (sample SAMEA2619802, study PRJEB7988) | marine metagenome | biome: marine biome (ENVO:00000447); feature: surface water layer (ENVO:00002042); material: "saline water (ENVO:00002010), including plankton (ENVO:xxxxxxxx)" | depth 5 m
GTCGCCGATGCAGACGGGGACCTTACCCTGTCCTCCTTTCCGTTGTAACCATCAGCTCATCGAGTCGCTGCAAAAGTGAGAGAAGCGAGTAGCTTGTATCTCTCGAGGACCGGAGACCTAACTGTCGAATCCTATATTCACCCCTTTGTGGAGATGACGTTTTATTAGCAAGAGCTAAGCAGGAATACCTGAGTGAAATCTGAACGATTGATCCTTTGAAGTAATCAGCGCCTCATCGCACTCGATGACCTCCTTTAACCGAATGGCGAATCCGTCTGGATCTCTTTTTCTTGCAAAACTCAAATAGTCCCCGCAGTGTCGCGCTTCGGATCGCCACAAACTCGAGTAGAAGGTTGCGAGTTCCTCATCCAGCACGGTCATCAAGCGCTCGAAGCGCTCACAGCTTCGCGCCTCGACCACTCCACTGACCACCATCAGGTCAATCAATCGAGCAGGCTCGTGCGTCCTCACTAGCTTTCGCAATTCTCCTGCGTATCGAGCCGAGGACAGTTGCCGGTATTCAATATCGCGCTTTGCTAAGATAGCCACGACCTGCTCAAAGTGTCTTAGCTCCTCTCTGGCCAGTGCGGATAGCCGAAGCAAAAGATCTCCTTCTTCCACATATCTATACATCAAATTCAAGGCAGTAGAAGCGGCCTTTTTCTCGCAATTGGCATGATCGATCAACAGCAAATCAATATTTGACCGAGCGGCTTCCAGCCACTCATTGGGTGTAGGCGCAAGCTTCAAATCGGCATAGTTCATAGGGTGTCCACGCGCTCGTCATCTTAAATTCGTGGGGTTATTAGTGTATCATTTTGCGGCTTTTCAGTTGGTCATTTAGCCCGCTGCTACCGAACCTCAGCATGCGCGCAAGACCAAGAGTCATCGAAATCGGGGGATCCAGTGTTAGAAGCCTATCGCAAACATGTCGCCGAGCGAGCCCAAGAGGGCATCGTTCCGAAACCACTCAACGCAGAACAAGTAAATGAGCTGGTGGAGCTGCTCCGCCAACCACCTGCGGGAGAAGAATCGGTTCTCCTAGATCTGCTCACTGAGCGCGTACCTGCCGGCGTTGATGAGGCAGCCTACGTCAAAGCTGCGTACCTTGCTGCCATCGCCAAAGGTGAGGCATCTTCTCCACTCATCAATTCGCGAAGAGCGACCGAACTCCTTGGAACCATGCTGGGCGGTTACAACATCCAGCCATTGATAGACCTTTTAGACTCTGATGACGTTGCTGATGCCGCAGCAGATGCGCTGTCTAGCACGTTACTGATGTTTGATGCTTTCCACGATGTGGTCGAAAAATCTGCTTCCAACCCGCACGCTGAGCGGGTCTTAAAAGCTTGGGCAAATGCGGAGTGGTTTACTAATCGTCCGCCACTGGCTGATTCCATAACGCTCACCGTTTTTATGGTAGATGGAGAAACCAACACCGACGACCTGTCTCCTGCGGGTGATGCGTGGAGCCGGCCAGACATCCCCTTACACGCGCTCTCAATGCTAAGCAAAAAGATGGACGATGCCCTTGGCACCATCGAGGCCTTGAAGAAAAAGGGACACCCACTGGTTTATGTGGGTGACGTTGTAGGCACAGGCTCATCAAGAAAGTCAGCAACCAATTCAGTACTGTGGCACATGGGCGATGACATCCCTCATATTCCAAACAAGAGAGATGGAGGGTTTGTTCTGGGTGGCAAGATCGCGCCCATCTTCTTCAATACGATGGAGGACGCTGGCGCGCTGCCAATTGAGTGCGATGTCACCAAGATATCTATGGGCGATGTCATCACATTGCATCCTTATGATGGGGTTATCAAAAATGAATCCGGAGAAGTCATTAGTGAATTCGAATTGGCCAGCAGTGTCATTCTGGACGAAGTTAGGGCGGGGGGAAGAATTCCGCTGATTATCGGCCGGGGCCTTACCCAGCGGGCTCGCGAAGCATTGGGGCTTGGGCCGTCTGACGTATTTACGCAGACAGAAGATGCCACTGCCTCCGAGCGAGGGTATACGCTTGCACAAAAAATAGTAGGAAAAGCCTGCGGTGTAGCGGGTGTCCGACCCGGACAATACTGTGAACCAAAGATGACAACGGTCGGATCGCAGGACACGACAGGCCCAATGACACGAGACGAGCTAAAAGAGCTTGCTTGTCTCGGTTTTTCAGCTGACCTCGTTATGCAGTCTTTTTGTCATACCGCCGCATACCCGAAACCCGTTGATATTGAGACGCAGCATCAGTTACCGGATTTCATTCGCAATAGGGGTGGCGTTTCACTGAGGCCAGGGGACGGTATTATTCACTCTTGGCTCAACCGTATGTTGCTCCCCGACACAGTTGGTACTGGAGGAGACTCTCACACCCGTTTCCCAATCGGCATTAGTTTCCCGGCAGGGTCTGGTCTAGTGGCTTTCGCAGCCGCCTTGGGTGTTATGCCACTCGATATGCCCGAATCAGTGCTAGTCAGGTTTAAAGGGGAGATGCAACCGGGTATCACCCTACGCGATCTAGTCAACGCCATTCCTTACGCTGCCATCCAACGTGGGCTGCTCACCGTTGAGAAGGAGGGCAAAAAGAACGTTTTCAGCGGACGAATTTTGGAAATCGAAGGCCTGCCTAATCTGAAAGTTGAGCAAGCGTTTGAGATCAGCGATGCTTCAGCAGAACGATCTGCTGGTGGCTGCACAATTCGTTTAGGCGAAGAGCCCATCAAGGAATATCTGACATCAAATGTAACACTGCTAAAGTGGATGATCAGCGAGGGCTATGGCGATGAGCGCACGCTTGCACGACGCATCGAGGCGATGGAGTTGTGGCTCGCGAATCCCGAGCTCATGGCGCCAGATGCCGATGCTGAATATTTTGAGGTGATTGAGATCAATTTAGACGAAATCAAAGAACCTCTACTCGCCTGCCCCAACGACCCTGATGATGTCCGGCCACTCTCTGAAGTTGCAGGGCGACAGATTGACGAGGTCTTCATCGGATCTTGCATGACAAACATCGGACACTTCAGGGCCGCGGCACAGATGCTCGGTGACGCTAAATCCATCCCGACCCGTTTGTGGATCTCACCTCCAACGAAAATGGATCAGCATCAGCTGATGGAGGAAGGCGTTTATAACGTGTTTGCACAGGCTGGTGCTAGGACAGAAATGCCCGGGTGCTCATTGTGCATGGGAAACCAAGCTCGAATCGCGCCCAACAGCACAGCCGTATCAACCTCTACTCGGAATTTCCCCAACCGACTTGGTGATGGTGCCGATGTTTTCCTCGCTTCGGCGGAACTTGCGGCGGTTGCGGCAATCTTAGGGAAATTGCCCAGCACGGCTGAATATCTAAATTATGCCGAACAGTTAGACACCATGGCATCGGACATCTATCGATATCTAAATTTCAACGAGATCGCCTCTTTTCAGGACGCCGCAGAGCAGGCTTTAATCCCTGCAATTAATGTGGTCACGGTTTAGTATCGGAGAGAATTGGGGCAGTCATTGCCTCCCCTTTGCCTCTATGGGTAAGTGAAACCGCGCAGGAACTATCCATTCGCAGAGGCTACCAGTCCTGAAAACTCATCAATTCCAACTCGATTTACGCCGTTGGGGTCCTGCCTATCTAATTAAGATCCGTTTTGTTGCCTCCTGCCCAGCGAGGTTCCGAGAGCGAGAAGGACAAGTACTCAGAGCCAGACGGCTTCACGCTTCAAGCACGATCCGATTTAGGTAGCTGTCCGAGATTCCATAAAGACCTGCTACTGGTAATTGTGAAGGTCAATAATCTCTTTGGACGCGACTCTATCAATTTTCGCCGCATCACTCCGAGCCGATTCAATTCGCTCGAGATAAGCGTTATCAACTCCACCTGTTACATACTGTCCATCAAAGACAGAGCAATCAAAAGTACCGATATCTGGGTTAATGCCCAACGCGCAAGCTTTTAAGTCATCAAGATCCTGGTAAACCAACCAGTCAACCCCAATATACTGAGCCACTTCTTCCTCCGACAACTTGTGGGCAACAAATTCTGATGGCGCTGGCATGTCGATGCCATAAACGTTGGGGTACCGAACTGGCGGCGCAGCAGACGCAAGATAAACTCTTTTCGCGCCAGCATCTCGGGCCATTTGAACGATTTGTCTGGACGTTGTCCCACGAACAATCGAGTCATCAACTAGTAGTACATTTTTGTCTCGGAATTCCAGTTCGACAGTATTAAGTTTTCGTCTCACCGATCGCTGCCGTTCAGCCTGACCAGGCATGATAAACGTGCGGCCAACGTACCGATTTTTTATTAGCCCCTGTCGGTACTTAACGTCCAACCGGTGCGCCATGGGCAGTGCTGCGGTAGTTGAGGTATCAGGAATCGGTATGACCACATCGATGTCATGGTCAGGGTGGAGCCGAAGAATTTTATCCGCTAGTTTTTCACCCATTTTCAAGCGCGCTTTGTATACGGAAATACCGTCGATCATTGAATCCGGCCTAGCAAGGTAAACGAACTCGAAGATGCAAGGCGCATACTTAGGAGAACTGCAACATTGCTTGCGATGTACTCGTCCGCTCATCTCGATATAAATGGCCTCGCCTGGTTTGATTGACGCCATTTCGCTATATCCGAGCACATCCAGAACCACGCTCTCAGAGGCCATGATGTAATCGGGCCCATCAGAGCTATCTCGATACCCAACAATGAGTGGGCGGATCGCATTAGGATCTCGAAAACCAACCATTCCATAGCCCGCTATCAAGGCCAGAGCGGAATATGCGCCTACCGCTCTGGCATGAACTCTCTCGACGGCGTTAAACACATCCTCCGGTTTCAGTCTAAGACCGGCTACTGCCTGGAGTTCGTGCGCGAACACATTGAGCAGTACCTCTGAGTCGCTAGACGTATTAATGTGGCGTCGATCCGCCCTAAATAGCTCCTCATTCAGGTCATCCGCATTGATGAGGTTACCGTTGTGCGCCATGCAGATACCGAAGGGTGAATTCACGTACATGGGTTGGGCCTCAGCGGTGCTGGAGGTCCCCGCTGTGGGATAACGTACGTGCCCAATACCCATAGATCCCTCTAGGGCGCTGATGTGAGATTGACCGAATACGTCGCGAACAAGTCCATTTGCTTTTCGTAGAGTCAAACGGTCCCCAGCGCAGGTGACAATTCCCGCCGCATCTTGGCCCCGATGCTGCATCATCGATAGGCCCTCGTAGAGCTCTAGTCCAACTGACGAGCGCCCAACGACGCCGACTATCCCACACATAATGCTTCCTTAAGTAACAGAATCTGTGAGGCCCTCAGACAGGGCCAAGAGTTTTGGCAAAATCCAATCAAGCCCAACATTAAAGATTGGCACCAGCATCGAGGACTGCCACCACGAGTCCTCCTCTACCGGCAAACCAAACCTCACCAAAGCTAAACCAAGCAACACCAAAAGCACGCCGCGTGCGAACCCGAATACCAGCCCTAGCATTCGGTCGGCAAAGCCTAAACCAGAGGCACGGACCAGACGGACAACCAGTCCAATCAGAACTCCCCCGATGATTAAAGACGCCAGCATGAGGGCTGCAAACGCAACCGCGTATCGAATCGAAGGCGTATCAATCCATTGGGCCAGCCATTCCGAAACCTCACTCGATGCGCCCCGTGCGACCAGTGCGGCGACTACCCAGTTGGCGAGACTTAAGGCCTCCCGCACCAAACCTCGGAAAAGCGCGATCAGGCAGGATCCGCCTAAGAGTGCGATGATCACCCAATCCGCGGCTACCAGCTCCATTTAGCCTCCTATCTGCCGCGCATCATCCTCAACTCTGTATCTGACAATTTGTACTGTCAGTCCCATCTTATCGGCAATTTCTTGACCAGCTCGGCTGAGACCCTCCCGATCGAGTGAGGGGCCGACCAACACCTGATAAAACTGCCCTTCGTTTGTTCGATTCAGCAATACGTAAGCGCCGTGTCCTAGCTCGCGGATTTCGCTCCGCAGCGCAACCGCATTATCACGCTCGCGAAAGCTGGCGACCTGCAAACTCCATCCCATGGGCAGTCCATTTTGATCCAGCAGCTTACTTTGATTCTCAGTCTCATCGCCTATCGACGCACGCTCCTGTGGCATGGTTGCGGCATTAGCGCGCCGCCTAAACTCCATCGCCGCTTGGATGTCACTCACCGCGATTTGTTCACGAAAATCGAAGGTGGGTGCTGGTGGGATTTCCTCGATAACCGCTAATCTCTCTTCCTCGGTACCATCGAATATCAAGGGAATGAAGATCACGGCGACTGCAGCGATGACGATGGCGCCGACTAACCGGCGTCTAAGCCCGGTTTCCAATGTTCTGGCCTATTCCGAACGAATTTCATGGAAATAGTTTAAAGCCTCGCCGACCACAGGAAAAGATCCGAACACCACGACCAAGTCATCTTGCTCGCTTCGCTCCAACGCTTCCTTTACGGCAACGTCAATGCTCATAAAGGCTTTTGCCGTCGCTCCCTGGTTGACCAATACCTCTACAAGCCGGTCCTTTGAAAGCGCTCTTGGCTCGGCGACCTCGCTACAATAAAAGCTGTTGACGACGCCCGTCAGTAAGCCAAGCATCTCATCAGCTGCTTTATCCTGATAGATGCCCAAGACGGCCAAGACTTTTGCGGACGGCCTCATCAACCTCCACTCGTTCATCCTCTCTCTAAGCCTTCCAACTGCGTGGGGGTTATGGGCCACGTCCAAAAGGATTGATTTTCCTCCTACATGAAGAAGGGTCTGACGACCGAGTAGCTCGATATAGGATAGCTTTGCCGGAATGACGGGCCAATCGAGCATTGCCGCTGTTTGCATCGCAGCAGCAAGGCTAATCGGTGGCAGCTTGGGCGCCTTTTGGCTGACTTCAAGTATCTCACCATCATTAGACCACCAAAGCCGATCGTCCTCCCAACCAAACTCTCTGCCATAGCGCGCCACCACAGACGCAGAATTTGCGGCTTCAATTAAAGACAAAGGTGGATCGGGATCAGCAATTACAGCAGGTTGCCGGGGCCTTAATATCCCCGCCTTTTCGACACCGATTTGCTCTCGGCTATCACCAAGGTACTCCTGGTGGTCCAGTGCAATGGGCAGCACCACGCTTATGTCCGGGTCCACCACGTTCATTGCGTCAAGGCGACCCCCTAACCCGATCTCCAAAATCGCGACGTCAAGTGCTTCGGACTCGAATATCACCATTGCTGCGAGACTCGCGAATTCAAAGTAGGTGAGCGTCGTCTCCCCTCTTGCCTGCTCAATGGTTTCGAATGCCGCAGCAATGGTCCTGTCTTCTACCGGGCATCCGTCAATTCGGATCCGCTCTGAGAACTGATGGATATGAGGACTGGTGGTCAAACCGGTTTTAAGTCCAGCCTCCATCGAAAGAGTGTTGAGCGCTTCGCAACACGAGCCCTTTCCGTTGGTACCCGCTACCAAGATCACGGTATTAGCGGGGTGTTTCACGTTTAAGGCCGCTGCGACCCGATTCACGCGATCCAGGCCTAAATCCCACCCCAACGGATGGACTTGACCTATGTGATCAAGCCAACTTGAGAGTGACCGCAATTTAGGCGCTGCTCAATTGATCAAGCGCTGCTCTTATGGCGCTCATACGGTTCGTGATCGGCAATAGAGCTTGCATCTGCTGCTTTTCCCCGCTGGGTGCAGACTGCGCCAGTCGACCCATATCTTCGACTAGGCTTGACCCCATAACTACCCCGTCGGCTACCGAACCAACAAGCCGGGCAGATTCGGCGTCTTTGATCCCAAACCCAACATAGACAGCTTTGTCCGTCATAGTCTTAAAATGAGCAACTTTATTTCCGACCTCGACCGGATCCAGCTTGCCCGAACCCGTTGTGCCTTTAAGCGACACGTAGTAAACGAACCCTCGCGCCGCGTCACACACTGCTTTGGCACGATTATCGGTAGTCGTTGGAGCCAGAAGAAACACCGGACTAATACCATGCTGTTCGAAAACTGGCCCTAACTCGCCGGACTCTTCCGGTGGCAAATTTACAATAATCGTACCGTCTACCCCAACATCTTTCGCGGCGACAGCAAATTCAGGTAACCCCATGGCCTCAATCGGGTTCAAGTATCCCATTAATAGCACTGGGGTTTGGTCATCGCGCTCCCGAAAGTTTTGCACCATCGCGAGCGTTTTTTTCAATGTCACCCCATGCGTAAGTGCACGCTCGTGGCCGCCCTGAATTACTGGGCCCTCTGCCTCAGGATCCGTGAAAGGCACGCCTAACTCAATAACGTCGACACCCGCCTCTACCAGCGCGTGCATTGCCACTATCGTCCAATCTGGCGCAGGGTCTCCAGCAACGATATAAGCCACCAATTGCTTACGCCCCGCAGCCAAACTATCTTGAACGCTCTTTTCTAATCGATTCATGTGTTCAACCAATAGAAATCCCATCCAACCGAGCGACGGTAGGAATATCCTTATCGCCCCGCCCCGATAGGTTAATCAAAATATGTTGATCTTTACTCATAGTGGGAGCAAGCTCCGCGGCATAAGCCAACGCGTGGCTGGATTCGAGCGCTGGCAATATACCTTCCAATCGATTCAGTTCCCTGAATGCATCGAGCGCCGCCTCATCAGTCACCGCGACGTACTCGGCACGCGACACCTCTTTAAGCCATGCGTGCTCTGGTCCAACCCCGGGATAATCAAGCCCAGCTGACACCGAATGAGTTTCTTTGATCAGACCATCTTCGTCTTGCATCAGATAAGTTCGGTTACCATGCAGCACGCCCACTACCCCGTCATTGAGCGGCGCCGCGTGGCGTCCAGTAGCAACGCCGTCACCTCCAGCTTCTACACCAACTAGTCGTACCGATGTGTCCTCAAGAAAGGGATAGAACATGCCCATGGCATTTGAACCTCCGCCTACGCAAGCTAGAACAGCATCAGGTAGGCCTCCTTGACGCTTCGCGAATTGTTCTTTTGCTTCGCGTCCTATGACTGCTTGGAAATCGCGGACAATCATAGGGTAGGGATGTGGACCCGCGACCGTGCCGATAATGTAGTGCGTGTCATCAACGTTAGTCACCCAATCGCGCATGGCCTCGTTTAATGCGTCCTTAAGTGTTCTCGACCCCGAGGTCACAGGAACAACTTCGGCCCCCAAAAGTTTCATTCGGTACACGTTTAGACTTTGCCGCTCAATATCGTCCGCACCCATGTATACAGTGCATCTAAGACCAAATCGCGCTGCAACAGTAGCGGACGCCACACCGTGTTGCCCTGCGCCAGTCTCCGCAATAATCCTAGGTTTACCCATAAATCTAGCTAGAAGAGCATGGCCAATGCAGTTATTCACTTTGTGGGCGCCGGTGTGGTTCAAATCTTCACGTTTTAACCAAATTTGAGCGCCGCCATATCGCCCAGACAATCGCTCCGCATGGTAGAGGGGCGATGCTCTTCCAACATAATGCTCAAGGTCACTCTCCAGCTCCGCTTTGAAGGCTGGGTCCTCTTTAAGCTGTTCATAGGTGCAGCGCAGCTCCTCGAGCGCCGCCATTAAGGTCTCTGAAACGAATTGACCGCCAAACCGACCGAAGTGGCCCCGGGCATCGGGAAATGCAAAAAATGTTTCGTTTGACCCTACAATGTCTGATGATTGACTCATAACTCACTCTCTTGTTCAGCGCTAATTGAACGCTCTGACGGTTCCTTCTTACCACTATTGATAAGCCAAAAAATGCTGATTTCTAACGCCCAGCGAGTTGACATTCTCATTCAGTTAACTTTCTAACAACGCTTGATCGCTTTCTCACCAAGTGACCAGACACAAACAACCCAGGGCAACCTGTTGGTCTTACGAGCAAAGGGGCGTATGCGTTTCGCTCGATCACGCGTTGCACGCCGAAACCGCTTTCAGAAAAGAGCCAATTTTTTCTAAATCTTTCTTTCCACGATCAGTTTCTACGCCGCTACTCACGTCAACGGCATAGGGTGCAGCGATCGTGATTGCTTCTCCAACATTGTCCGAGGTGAGTCCACCCGCCAACAACCAAGGTCGACCCAGATCTCCGATCAATGACCAGTCAAAGGTTTTTCCTGTTCCACCATGCTCACTGGGCGCCCAAGCATCAATTAAAAGGGCCGCTGCATTCGGATGAGCATCGCTCACGCGCATCAGTTCATCCCTAGTTTTAAAGCCGACTGCTTTTATATAGGGCAGCCCCAGCGACTCACAAAAGGATCTCGACTCTGAGCCGTGAAACTGGATCATGTCCAACGGGCATTGTGACAATATTTCCTCAATCACTGATCGCTGTTCGTCGACAAAAAGCGCCACGCGCTGGACGAAGGGGGGCACCAAAGACGTAATGGATGCAGCTTTTGTCGCCGTGATTGCTCTAGGACTACGTGGATAAAAGACGAAGCCCAACGCGTCTGCTCCAGCCGCAGACGCGGCATTGGCCGCCTCATTGGTAGTCACTCCACAAATTTTGACTCTTGTGCGCACAACGGTCAGCCCGTTTACAAACCGCCCGCAATCTTATCACGCGGGCCTGATGAATGGCGGCTGGAACCCAGTAAGCCTTGTCACTGCCGGTAATTGATAGCTCGGATCATACGCAACTTGTTCGAGGTAGAGACCATGAGCAGGAGCCATCCTTCCGGCTTGGTGGCGATCTTTTGCCAGGAGCAAATGCCCCAACCACTCTGGAGGACGCTGGCAAGCTCCCACTAATCTCAAGGCGCCTACGATATTTCTGACCATGTGGTAAAGATACGCATTCGCTGTGATTTCGATCTGGATAAATCCTTGGTGCTCTTCAACAGAAATAGACGTCACGCGACGCATTGG
>CENQ01029905.1_pt1 | contig 10829 bp, 7 predicted proteins | sample 356171 | NCBI WGS metagenome assembly CENQ01 (sample SAMEA2619802, study PRJEB7988) | marine metagenome | biome: marine biome (ENVO:00000447); feature: surface water layer (ENVO:00002042); material: "saline water (ENVO:00002010), including plankton (ENVO:xxxxxxxx)" | depth 5 m
AAATCAAAATAAAATTCTGCTATTTCTCTAACATCTTTTCTTACATCTCCTACTCTAATACACTTTTTATTTAGCACTGCTTTGCCCATTACACCTTGTGAAATAGGAATTTCAAAATCTTCAAGATATGATTGATACTTTGATGCTATGCATTGAAAAATTTGTTTTTTTTCATCAATCAAAAAAATGTTTGCAGCTTGAGCATTAATTCTTTTAATTATTAATTCTAATGAGTCTTGAAGTGTTTCCGTTAAGTCTAATGACCGAGCCAACTCTTGGTTCATTTTAGTAATCAATTCTAAATCTTGATGTTTAGTGTCTACAACTTTTATCGGAGCCTCTTTTTTAGAATTAAAAAACATGTTATTTAGTATTTGAAATTCACTTTCTTTTTGAATATTATCAATTGAATGGAAATCATAATTCATGCGCCTAATTTCTATTTGCACCTAAATGATGCACTTTTATTAGTACAATATTGCATAAATGGGCTCATAGAATTTTCCTCTCAAATTAAACTATAAGTAGTGTTTTATATTACAGCATTTATTTTAGGAAGTATATGGGGAAGTTTTAGCAACGTTTGTATTAATAGGATCCCTAAAAATATCAGTATTTTAACAGCTCGATCATTTTGCTTATCCTGTAATAAAAAAATAAATTGGTATGACAATATTCCATTGCTCTCTTTCATAATACTTAAAGCCAAGTGTAGACACTGTTCAACTAAAATAAATTTTGAGTATTTTTTAGTAGAATTAATTTCTGCAATTAATTTTTTAGTAATTTTTTATTTTTTCGGATTAACATTTGAAAGTTTATTATTAATTATCTTAAGCGTCTTTTTTGTAATAATATTTTTCATAGACCTAAGACATTTCATAATTCCAAACGAATTAACCTTTTCATTAATGGCATTAGGTTTTATTAAAAGTTTTCTTACAAATCCAAGTTTATTTATATTTCCTGATTATATTCAATCTTTGATAGGTGGTGTCACTGGATATTTTGTAATTTGGTTTATAATTTTCATATACAAAAAATTAAAAGATGTTGAAGGTATGGGACTAGGTGATGCTAAACTTCTGTCAGCTTTGGGGTTTTGGTTTGGATGGATTGCTTTACCATTTATTTTAATATTTTCTTCTGTGATAGCTTTAGTGATAGCTATTCCAAGTTTAATAAACAAATCTAAAAATATGAGAACCCAAATACCATTTGGACCATACTTAATTTTAGGATGTTTGTTTTATTTATTTTTTAATGATCAAATTATAAAATTTCTATCTTAATCAAAAAATTATTCTATTAGAAACTACTATCTCTCCATCCACCTTTATTTGAAATTACTTCACCGGGAACTGATAAAATTCTAACTAGTGTCTCCTCATCTGTAGCTGGACCAGCAACGTTAGCGAAGAGTTGGTCACCGAAAATTACTAATTCTGAAAGCACACCTTTTCTCACATATCCACAAACATTTCCAACTGCTTGGTTTACATCATCTGGTGGATTAGCAAGTTTAAGCTCTTCAGATCCATTGTTACCACATTCATCATCTGCAACACATATAAATGCCGCTCCTTGATTACATTTTAAATTTCCTGGTGGTGGTTGATATATTGGAAAATATACATTTCCTCTAAACAATGTAGGTCGACCTGATGCCTTTCTAAAATTTCTCTCTGAAAATGTAGGAGCACCGCCCGAGGCTGATGCTTTATCTCTGTCCATTCCAATTACCCAAGCATTTTCTTTTTGTGTAAGATTAATGCAACCGGATATTTTACCAGTTCTATCAATACACTTTCCACCATCTCCCAGATCTTGATCTGGTTGGTTTGGATCAACAGGAGCATCGCTGACAGCTGTATTATCAATTGATCTTGCATCATTAGCTCCTAAATGTGCTTTAATATCAAAATCATTTGCAGTTCCTAAAGGCAGCTCTTCATCATACAATTGTTTAAACAAAGGATAATGAGGATCGATTATCCCATACATAATGTTATCCATATTTGCTTCTCTACCTCCAAGATCTGAAAAGTTTCCTGTACCACCAAAAAGATAGAATTTACCATTTTCAACTCCAACTCCTGCATCCATGCCAAAATAAGAGTACCTAGCGTTGTCAGTGTTTGCATCTAGTCTAAATAAAGTTGTTTGATCAAACATCTTAGCTGTTGATTGACTTGTTAAATTAAACTTGGTTATTTTGCCTTCCAAATCATTGACATACACCATAGCTCCTCTCCACGGAATTGAAAATGCTGTATCAGGTGTTATTACTACTGGAGTTGCAGGGACTGAATTAATAATGTCACTACCATTCTCAGTAGTTACTGTTGAACCATCTGTATCAAGCACTTGAGATTTTGTATCTACAATTCTAATTGGGCCTCCATTTAAATGAGCACCATAAATTCCTCCCGCAGGAATTAATCTTGATCCTGCATCCGTAAATGTCTCTAAAGACACCACAAATAATGCAGAACCAGCGCATCTGTCAGAGGCAGCCATTCCGCCCCCCATAATTGCTACATATTTATCTTCTGAAGGATTGCTTGGATTATCATAGGACGGTATTCTTACAATTCTAGGAGTTGACCATGTTTCTCCAAGCTGTGAGTAATTAAAAACCATATCTGTCTCATTAAAACCTGAACCTTTACAAGTTGTTTGAATAGAAAAAGGAGTAGTGGATTTAGATGCACTACTTCCTGGTGTTGCATCAGGACTTATATAAGGATTATAAATCATGTCTTCTTTAAGAGTTACTTTGATTTTGTTCTGAACAATTGTTGCACTTGCTATTGCAAGAGGTATTGGCTGTCCTCCCGGGTTATCCTTAAACGCTTGTATTTGCCCTTTAGGGACAGTGTCACCGTTACTCAAACCGGGCATAGTGATGCCAGAAAAATGAAAAACCTTTCCTACATAACACGACTTATTACTAGTGCTCGTATAATAGTCATCTGTGGTGTAACAAGGAGTTGCTCTGGTATTTTTTTCTGTATCTACAATGTTGCCCTCCGAGCTATTATTATCATCAATTGTTCTAGCCGCAGTATAATTTCTAAATGCTTTTTGACCTTCTTCCGACGTAGCAATGTTAGCAGAACCTGAATTATATGGATAAGATGTAATTTCTCCATCTGCCGCTGCATGTAAAACTTCATTATTAACTATATCATTATAAATTGAAAACATATGTATTGGTCCTTCACTACCGTCTAATTCATCTGTAATATCTAAAACAGAAAAACCAGCTCCTCCTCGACCATAAGGAACAAATAAAATTGTTCTCCAACTTTTTGAAGTGTCTACACTGCCATCTGAATTTACTTTATTTATTAGTACATCGTGCACGACTGGTGAGCCATCAACACCAAAAATAGGATTGGTACCACCACCATCCTCAACATTGTTATCAACATTGCCGTCATAAGCCTTGTTTACAATCTGAGGTAAATTAGTTACGACGAAAGGAGGTATAAATCCCCAAATTTCTTTTCCAGTAACAGAGTCAATCGCATGTAAGACTCCGCTATTAGAGCCAGCGTAAATAATATTTTTTCTAGATGCTTTTTTAGAAATAAATGATTGATAATTATTTGTAGCTCTAAAGTAAGATTCTTCGTTGACATTGTTAAATTCTAAACTTGCCTCTGGCGGCCCTACCTCAATAAGTTGAGAATGATAAATGTCTCCCATGACATGCTCTCTGACTTCTTTAATATTGCAATCTCCATTATAATCAAAATAATCAATACCTCTCATAAAATCTATTAAACCTTGAGCGTCATCACTTGAACCATCAGTTCCTACTAATGTGCAATGTGATGTTGTATTGTGATAATCTTGAACTACGTATCCTCGAAGTTCCATCAAACTAAACACTGATTCAAAATTTTCTGGGTTTGTAAAATTATCCCAATTACCAAAATAGTCAGCATTTTCAAGAGCTGTCCATAACTTTCTATCATCACTTGCTTCTACTTCATTGGCTTGTTTACGTATTTCTAAAGATGCATCCCAATTGCCATTGTCAGCTAATCCATCTCCATCTAGATCATCTGCTATTGTCATATCAACATTTCCTTGCTCATCAATTGCTCTTCTAAGTAACTTTCCTCTCCACTCACCAAACTGTTCGTAAGAAAACTGTGCTTGATATAGAGATCCACCTTCTTGAATACTTGCTGTGATTGATGGAGCTGTAAATGCAAGTCTTTCAGCAATGATTTGTCTAATTTTACTAGTCAACTCTTGTTTCAAACGATCTGGGGTTTTAGCATTTATTACTGCTTCACATTCTTTATCGCCTGCTACGCCACCTGTGCAACTACCTATTCTAGCTAATTTTGTAAATTCTTTTTTCCCCTTGGTAGATATACCACCACCATAAGCTACAAATAATGTTTTAATACCTTTATTTCTTAAAACTGTTAGTCTATTAGATGTTGCTCCATCTGTATTTGCCATCGCACCATCACCTATGACAATTACGTAATTGAGCTGACACTCACTATCAAGTGTTCCATCACCATCTGCATCCCACAATTTCTGACCTGCATTTCCATCAAAAAAATAATCATAAGCCATTTGAGAAAATGCTCTAGAATCTGTTCCCCAAGCTGTTTGTGTTAAATTGTCTAAAGTTGTAACTATATTTGCAGCCCCTTTTGGACCTACTGCATCAGTTAGACAAGAATTTTCACTACAGTCTACACTTGTTCCCTGAGGGTGATTACCATCCCAACCTCCATAATATTGGCAAAACTGCCCTCTATGACACTCAGCACCACTAAAATCCACACCATTTCCTTTTCCAAATACGCCATCAATACCAGAATTCCAGTGTCCAAAACCAAAATAGGCTCCACTTGTCAAAGTTGAGTCTTGTACAACAGCTTTGATAGCTTCTTTAGCACCTTCCCATCTTTCAACTTTTGGACCTCCAATTTGTTTTTGCCATGCATCATCTCTATCAGTAGCATTGAATTTACTTTTAAGAAATTCATCTATCATTCCGTACTTTGTACCAACTATTACTTTAGTGCTTGAGGCTCTAATACTCCATGGTTCACTAAACCTAACATCATCTGCATCTAGATCACCAGCAGCAATCGCTGTGCCATCATCATTTATATTCATATCTTTATCGTTTGATCCTTTACCGATTGAAGTAACTACGGTACATGCTCCATCAGAAGAATGATCATGAGAAATCTTTTGTATTTTATGTTTTAGTCTAGAAGTTGTATATATGAGATTATCATCGTCAGGATCGATAACAAGTCCAGAAGGTGCGTCAACATTAGAGCAAGATCTTAAATTAACATTATCAAGTCTAAAGGCTCCATTAACTGCAGTTAATTGTTTTTTTAGCAACTTATTTTCACTTTGCGCAAACCAAAGGGCAGCGCCATCGCTAGTGATATCAAAATCAGAAGTTGTGCCTAAAGTACAAGTTTTACAATTTAGTGTAACTTGTGTTTCCATTGTATCTAAATTTATAACTAGCAAAGCATATTTTCTATTAGCAGGCTGACATTTATTTTTTATTTTTACAAAGAGATATGGAATTGAATTTATAACTTTTCCTCTAAGTCTTTCTACATTTCCATTAGCACATAATGAACCTCCTTGAGCTGAGAAAACATTAGTATGTCCTCGTAATCCAATTACAAATCTGCAATTTTGCCCGCTTGCATCAAACCCGTAGATAGCTCTTTTAGAAAATGCATCTCCAGTATTCGCTCGAAAAAAGATAATTGTTTCTCCTGAAATATCGACATCCGAATGATTAACAGTCAAATTCTCAAATATTACTGGATCAGCATTAGCAATTAAATCAACATCTTCATTAGCAAGCCCATTATTAAACATATTATTTGCACAGCCATTAGCTCCTGTAAAAGATATTTCATCAAGCGCATCTCCAAAATTTGCATCTCTTAAGCCGTTCGTGAGTATACGGAGCAACCCTTGACTATTTTTTGCTTGTGTAACTATAATTTTTCCATCTGGTGCATATTCAGCTCCATTAACCCATTCCAATGACTCATCTGTTGCACCGACATCATTTTTCATACTGTCAGAGCTATCAAGTAAAATTAAGATATTAGCCTTTACGTCACCTTCACCAGCTCCCGGTGGTACAGGTTTTGAATTAAGATTATTACTTATGAATAAAGTAAATAAAAATACCAAAATAAATCTATAGTATCTCATAATTAAAATAAATCCTCTTCAACATGTTCACCCTCAATATATTTTTCCATGTTTGCGTTTGTAATTTCAAGAGTTTCAAAGGGATAGCCTAATTGTTCTGCTCTACTATACCATACTAACAAATTACCAACGCTTAAATCAACAAAGCCAGTCCAATTTGGTTGTTGACTTTCATCACCAGGGTCTTGGATAAAATCTCTGGTAAATTTATACACCTCATTCAACTGATTTTTTTTAGGGGATGTTAGTTTTATAAGAGCAACTTTAGACTCAAAAATCATTACTTCTAACGTAGTATTCTTAAATCCACCTGAAGAGCAATAATCACTAGCAGATTCATCATAAATAACTGAAGTTTTTGGTTCAAAGTTTTTTTCATCATATGTGTCTAAAAAATCAAATTTTTGCACTGCAATTTCCACAGGTGTTTCAATAGGAACGTTTAAAATTTCACATGCTATAGATTTACTGAATATCAAAGAGGATAATAAGATTGATACAAGTATTTTCACAATTACAAATTTTAATTTCATTATTATTTTATTTCAAGATAGATATTGTCCAATTCATAACCATTAAAATTATCTTAATTAGAGACAATTAAAGTCGTTTCTAGAGGGATAAGTATTTCTGGATTAGATACATCTCCCTTCATGCCACAGCCATAGATTCTATAGGTAGTGCCTAGTCTTTGAGTAGTTTCAGAAGTTTTGGCAACACTAGAACCAGTGGCTTTGAAATTTGAGCTGCCTGCATTTACTGAAAAGAATTCATATTTATATTTTTCTAATTTTTTTTCTTCTTCAGAATTTTCTGTTACCAAAGGTCTTATAAGTGTCAAAAAACTTTGATCCTGAATATGTTCAGTTACTCGAAAATCAGCGTCTCTAAATAAATTTTTAAAGCTTTTAAAACAAGGTGTTTGAGTTGGAGCCGCAGCTAAGTCTCCATTACGTGGAATAGACCTTTCTCCTCTTAAACCTGTATCATCTATCTTACCCATTATCTTGTCTATTATACTTTTTTCCGCCTGCATTAATGCTGTCTCTGCAACATAAAAAGTTTGCTGATACTCTTCGCTACTATTGTTACCTTGGTGATCAGAAGACGCAATAACAATTAAGCCACCGCCCATCAAAGACATAGCTAATAGAAGTACCAAAGACAAAACTAATGCAAAACCTTTACTATTATTTTTTTTCATCATTGAAATAAATCTTTACCTATATTTCTTGCATAAACTGTAACAACTACTGAGTCTCGTAATTTTAAATCTCCAGTAGCACCAGCAGCAATAGTATTATTTGTATTTGTCGTACCTGTTCCAGTAGTTGTTGTGTTGGCAGATGCCTTCCTCTCACTCAACAACTCTATAGGTTTTCTTTTATTTCTCGGAGTACGAGTAAAAAAATTATCTTTTGTGGTAAAAGTTAATCTTATATCAACACCCCTTATATCAAATAATCTATCTCTTATACTAACATCGCCACCTTCAGGCATTGGTCTTGGATACTCACCTGACGTTTTGCTTTTAATAACTACACCATATTGATCAAAAGGAATAAATTCCATATCAACGACATTATCTCTTATTAATTCTCTTTTGATACACTCTGGACAAATTCGATTACCATCGTCATCTAATTTATCAGTAATCCAGCCATCTGAACTTGTGATAGGCCAAATGCAATCTCCATCCTTTCTTGCTTGATGCCAATATTCTAAAGATTTATATACCCCGTAACTTGGTTCTTCTACTGTTCCAGTTTTTTCTGCGAAATAAGTAATTCTATATTTCTTAAATGGTTGTAGTAAATCATTAATATTAAAATCTTCATAGACGATTTCAATTTGATCACAACACATATCGGTCGAAAGTTTGGTTATCAATGAACCATCATATTCTGTCCATCTTTGAGCTCGATCACTGAAGGGCGCTTTTAATGCAACATCAGGTGTTATTTTATTATTTCCTAAAAGTTTTTTTCTAATTACAATAGGATTATGACTTTTGCTTTCATCATCATATCCGTTTTCAAAAGGAAAATAACTTGTTTTTGGTAGTGCAATGCCATTCGGACAAGAGGCAGTTAACTCTGCAAATTTTTCAATAGCGTATGATCCAACATAATATTTGTATCCTGCCATTCTTACGTCTCTCATTAACATGCTAACTAAGTCACGACTAGTTTTACTAATCTTAGCTTTCTCACTAACCTGATTGTAGGTTTTATTTACAACATTGTAAGATGTATACATCGCACCCATCATCAACGCTGTGATTACAATTCCAATTAATATTTCTATTAAAGTAAGACCGTGTTCATCCTTCATTCGTTTTTTAATATCCATTTTAACCACCATCTTGCTGTTGTGCATTTAACGGATCACCATCTTGATTCCCACTATCCTGATTTTCATTTAATCCTTTTAGTTTGTAATCTGCTTGGAAATATAAAAAATTTGTTTTTTTTCCATCATTTAATTTAATTTGAATTTTTCCTATGTACAAAATGTCATCTTTAATTTCATTGTTTTCAACATCACCTGAACCCCAGGATGGGCTAAGTTTAAAAATTTGAAACTTTCTTGTCTCATTCGTTCCCTTACAATTCATGTAATCCTTTGAATTTAAAATTGCACTCCATTTTCTATACTTCATGTCAGAGGCGGCTACTATTTCTCCAGGAGTATATGTGCCATATATATTTCCTGAATTTGTGTCTTTGGTACCTCCTTTGCTACAGGAAGCAGAAAGATCATGCATTGATATACCCGCATCTGTATCACTTTGACTCAATGTTAATAGAGCAATCATTTTTTCAGAAAAATTTTCGCCTGCAATTCCAGTAGATCTATTTCCCAAAGTATCCTCAGCAATCATATTGGTTAAAAAGTTTGCTTTAGTTCTCTCACTTGAAATACCGATTGATGAAACCGAATAGTTAGTCATTTGCAATATAGCAACAAAACCAATTCCAATGATTGCAGTAGAAACAATAGCCTCTAAAAGTGAAATTCCCTTAATGTAAAAATTATTTTTAACCTTCGTCATCTTCCTCTTCCTCAGATGCTTCATCTGACCAATAGCCAACATAACTCCCAGATGATTGTTTAACTTGCCACTTTGCTTTACTGATATTTCCATATCTCGACCATTTAACTGCATTTAGGTATAAATTTTTTTGATCATCCAGATTTGTACCACATCCAAATGCAGTAGATGTACACATGACTGGCGAAGGTTCATCTTTTATATCTTTGCTCGTACCATAATTGGTACCTATGTTACAATCATCCGATCTTTTCGCACTACATAATAAAATAAAATTTATAGGAGTTCCATCATCAGCTATAACAGTATCATCACCTCCATAAAATTTACCATTTCTCGAAAAACAAATAGCAGCAGTTCCATCAAATGTGGTCGTTACCTCTTTAACAGTAATATCATAAACAAGATTACTAATTTCAGCAGGCGCATCTGCTTTATGGGTATCCCAATTTGCATTTTCTGAGGTTGCTGTTACCCCTGCTCCAGGATCACATCTTTCACCAATTTTATCAGTATCATTCCAATCATCATCACCATTATTTATTTTTGTTGCAAGAGTACTCATAGTTAATCCTCTTCCCTCAACAAATAAACCATCATCTGTTTTGTTAAAATATATCTGAACGTATGCCAAAGCACCTCTCTCGGTTTGCGTGTAAGTATTTTTGATTAAAGCAGCAATTTTATCTACATCACTTCTAACTGCTCTCTCTTTATTCCACTCTGAGAAATTTGGATATGCCGCACCACTAATAATTGCTACAAGAGCCAAAACAACTAAGAGCTCTAAAATAGAAAAACCTTTAGTGTTCTTTTCCTGCGGAGGCATCAATTTTTCCAGCTTTAACTAATTCTTCCAATGATTTAGTCATGGTGATCATACCATCTTTTACCGCTGTTTGCATGATGCTAGGTATTTGATGAATTTTTGCTTCACGAATAAGGTTTTGTATAGGCGCTGTACATTTCATCACCTCAAAAGCACCACAACGGCCTTGACCATCTTTTGTTTTTAAAAGTCTTTGGGTAACTACCATTTTTAATGAAGTAGAAATTTGTGCCCTAATTTGAGCTTGTTGCTCTGGCGGAAATACATCAATAATTCTATTGATTGTATTTGGAGCTCCACTGGTATGTAAAGTTCCAAAAACTAAGTGACCAGTTTCAGCAGCGGTTAAAGCTAATGAAACAGTTTCTAAATCTCTCATCTCTCCCACTAAAATTACATCTGGATCTTCTCTTAATGCCGCTTTTAAAGCAGTTGAAAATGTCTGAGTTTGTTTTCCTACTTCTCTGTGCGAGACAATACTTTTTTTGTCTTTATGAATAAATTCTACTGGATCCTCAACTGTAATAATATTTGCAGTTCTAGTTTTATTTATCTCATTGATTATAGCAGCTAGTGTAGTTGATTTTCCTGAACCAGTTGGACCGGTAACTAGCACTAGGCCTTTGTGCATATCAATTATATCATAAAGAACGGGTGGTAGATCAAATTGCTCCATTTCTGGAATGACACTTTCAACTCTTCTTAATA
>CENQ01034758.1_pt1 | contig 10661 bp, 7 predicted proteins | sample 356171 | NCBI WGS metagenome assembly CENQ01 (sample SAMEA2619802, study PRJEB7988) | marine metagenome | biome: marine biome (ENVO:00000447); feature: surface water layer (ENVO:00002042); material: "saline water (ENVO:00002010), including plankton (ENVO:xxxxxxxx)" | depth 5 m
TGAGCCGGTGGTTCTACTTCAGAACTCGCTGCTGGAGCAAGTTGACGGGGCCCTAGATTCTCAACAATGTTCCTGACCAAACGTAATGCCTCAGGTTCATCATCAGCAAAGTGATCTGCTACTCCTGACTGTGCAGTATGAACCTCCGCGCCGCCCAATTCCTCTGCAGTAACTACCTCTCCTGTCGCCGCTTTAACTAGCGGCGGCCCTGCGAGAAATATCGTTCCATTTCCTTTAACGATAATTGATTCATCGGACATAGCAGGAACATAGGCTCCTCCAGCGGTACAAGAACCCAGAACAGCCGCAATTTGAGGTATTCCATCACCGGACATCTTCGCTTGATTTCTAAATATTCTTCCAAAGTGATTTACATCTGGAAAAACTTCATCCTGCATTGGCAAAAATGCACCACCTGAGTCTACTAGGTAGATACAAGGCAAATGATTTTCATGCGCAACTGTTTGTGCTCTAATATGTTTCTTGACTGTCATGGGATAATATGAGCCTCCTTTGACTGTGGCATCATTAGCCACAAAAAGGCACTCACGCCCATGTACCAATCCTATACCGGTGACTATTCCGGAACTGTGGGCACGACCGTCATATAGCTCGAATGCTGCCAAAGGTGAAAGTTCTAGAAAGGCTGTTCCAGGATCAATTATTCTCTCAATACGTTCTCTAGGCAATAATTTTCCTCTGCCTCTGTGACGTTCAACATACTTACCACCTCCGCCATTAGAAGCAATCTCTAAACGTTCCCGGAGCGTTTGGATGAGATTTGAATTGTGCTCGACACGTTTTAAAAAATCCGCATCTGCTCGATTTACCCGTGTTGGCAATCTATCCATGATACCCCTCATATCAATGCAAGAAGCACCGACATTTAACATTGAAGATTAAATTGAGATAATTTGAGATTATACATCGAGAGTTAATCTGCCTATATCTCGTAGCCCTGGAGCCAAACCAACAATTAGTACGGCGAGAACGATTAACATGCGCATGTGGACTTGTCTTTTCTCAACTCTCATTTCAATAAATAGCCAAACAATAACTGCAACAAGTATTGTCTTTACTAAAGCAAATAGCCATGCTCCTTCGCCCCATGAAATACCTATTGAGTTGTTTATTTCGCCGCCAAATTGTATTACTGCATTACTGACCGGATGTTTCTCACCATACCCGAAGAAGTCAATGCCAACCATGGTTGCAATTCCGTCACACAACTGGCCGTAAACCATAGCTAAAACCATCGGGTTGGCCAATAATGCCTTTTTCGATAATTGTTCAATAGGGTGCTTAGAAACAATTTTTTCAGCATCCTCCCATGTTTTTACAGTCACTCCATCAGGTAACACTCCTGCCTGATAACCGGTTAAATTGATATGCCTAGCATCTTCAATGCCATACTTATACATAAACCAGCAGACAACTGCAGGAATCCCCAATACGACCAATAAGGGCCAAATAGGTTGAGATTCTACAACCCTTCCGCTTTCTTGAGGCCATGGGGTATCGAGAAATTGAAGCCAATGGAAAAACCCTAGCAATGTTGCTGAAGATCCAAACGCAGTCAAACCTCTAGTGATAGAAGGCCATTTCCAAGTCCAAACTAAAACCATAAACAAAAGCAAATAAGAAAATGCTAGTCCTATCAAAACCCAAAATAAACCAACATCTTGATGCTCAAAATATGCTGGACGGTACAATAAAGCCCAATGAAGGAATAACGCCATACCGAGTGATATGAATAATATCGTACGGCTTTTTTCTACCGTTTTATCATCGCCCATTCCATCCCACTTAGAACAGAAATTATGAGAAATAAATGCGATACCAACCAACCATAGAGCCAGATGAAAATGAATAATTGGTGAAATCATAAGCCAATCTATTTTCGAACTAAAGAAGTCTGAATCTTCTAGAACTCTTAACACAGGCGCTAGAAGCACCCACATTATCAGAGCAATCATCATTTTATCGTCAGCAGGTAGACCCATCTTCCGAAAGATGCCTTGTAAAACTATTACAGCAAGTAGAATTGTAAATGCATAAATTGCAGTATTTTGAGGCGAGTAACCAGCATCTCCAGCGGCTCCCGCATCTTTGACGATAGGGTCCCAGACTATCGGTTTAAGTCCATCTCCCCAAAAAATATCATTGGCAAAAATCAACCCAAAGGATACAATTGATACTAGTGCAAACAAGAACCAAATTGATACTTTTTCTAATTGTGAAAATTTATCATCAGGCAGTGCGGATTCATACTCCGAGAGTTTTTGCTCAATCTCCAAGGCAGTATTAGTCATCCTAACCAGACATTCCTATACATGCTTGGATTATTAATTTACTATGCGGTTTATTCCTCTTCTTGAGAAGATAAGCGCTCAATTAACTCGGCCTTTTTACCGCCTACAGGTAAACCTTTAGCCTTGAGTCTGTCTTTTAGTTCAGCAACTGATAGTTTAGATAGGTCTTCTCCTGAGTCTTCATCATCATCTTCGACACCAAACCCTCTAGGTTCGTGAACCTCAATAAAAGAGATTTTTCCACATTCCATTGCATCTCTAATGGTGGTAACTAGTCTAAATTTTAACATTGCAGCGTTGGTATCAAACAACATAGCTTGCGGGAGGGTTATGGAAAGATCTTTACCTTCGAATGAAACCTCAAACCCAGTGTGTCCTGTATTAGATTCTAATAGACCCAAAACCTTGTCATCATCACCTTTCAGTTCCTTAACAACAGTAAAGACATATTTTAGCGTTTTACCTGCCATAGGATGATTATAATCGATTTTGGCACGTCCTGCTGCTAGATAGGTTAGATATCCTTGACGTCCACCAATAGTCACTGGTGCCCCAATGTAGAGTGATTGAGGGTCTTGGACAGATCTCTTCAATTTGTCAATACTGATTACCTCGGTCATTGTAGGATCCTTTTCGCCATATCCATCTTCTGGGGCAATTTCGATTTCAACTTCTTTTCCTACTTTCGCATCCTGTAAAGCAGCTTCGAATCCTGGAATTAGACCTCCGGAACCTACTACGCAGACCATTGGAGCATAACTACGACCTTCTTGATGCATTTCATGCTCCTTTGCCACTTCTTCTCTTGTAGTTTCAATCAAGTCACCGGTTTCACCGCTGAATAAGTCATAATTAACATGTATAATTGCTCCATCTTCCATGGTATAGCCTCCTTAGAGATAATCGCCCGACTTGACTCCCCTTGATAATCTCTTGGATAAGTAACTAATCATTCCTGTTCGATAATTAATTCTTCATTACGGCCCAGTGATTGCTTTTTAGAATAGTCAGCATAAGTTACCGCCGCCATACCAACCATCATAGTAATCCAACCGAACCAAACAAGATGAGATGCCGGAAGATTGTAAACTGTTACTCTTACTAGTTCTATTGAATCTTGTCCGCTAGCCTGTGTTTGTTGCATCAGACCCTCGGCTTGACTTCCATCAAATATGAAAACTATATCCCCGGACCACCTCGAAAGAATATCAACTTCTGAACGGGCAGTGCCTGTTTTATCAAAACGAAGCATTCCTGGTTCTACTTGGCCAATTTTGTCACCGATTTTTTGACCTGAAACATCGTATACTGAAATCTCAATTCCTACGTAACCATCACCTACTTCCAAATCTTGTGATGTGATATGAACTTCGTTAAACTCATATCCATATCCCTCATGAATAATAATTTCATCCTTGACTAAGGTTACTCTGTGGCTAGCATCGCCTCTGTCTACTAACAGAGTTGTTGAAACATGACCTATAATCAATAAAACCAATCCCAGGTGTACAATGTGCGCTGATAAAGGAATTAGTTTGGTTTTTGAACGGAAAATATTACCAACAAATCGCTTTCTAATCTCTGATAATAACGGACCTATAATAACCAGCAGCATAGGCAGATAAATCCAAGCAATTGAACCCCTATCAATGACTGATGAAACGGATGCATCTGAATCCGCCCCGAGTGAATGCGGGAAGAAAATCGAAAGAATTAGAGATACTGAGATTACAAAAATTATCAAAAATACAGTATTTTTGGGTTTGCCAGTCCTATTCAGGTAGAACATCATAGCGACTGTAAAAGCAAGAATAAATGGTGCGCCATATAGTTCATGTGCCTCGAAATTAATAGTGTCAATACTGGCGATAAGGATAACTAAAGTTAAAATCAAATACGAACTTACAACCATTACTGAACTCCACAAAGCTATTTTTTGTTGCCATTTCTTTGAGAAAATTGAGAATTCAACTTCTCCTTCCTGTTCTTTTTGCATCAACCATGGTGTGATAAAAATTAACAATAATACTCCGGCAGTAAGCACGTCAATCATATTCGACCAGGCAGATGCAAGACAGAGAACAACTCCAAATGTAGCCCAGACCCATTCTTTTGCTGCATCATTCGAGTAATACATGGGAACGAAAAATAGAGTGAAAAGTAATGTGAAGAACGCCTGCTGTGTTAGTAGCAATGTGGCCAGAGAAATTATGAAAAGTGTTGGAACGTATTTATGTCTAAAATATATCCAACCCTGCGGTTCAATTTTTTGATTGGTATTTGATGAAAAGTCTATTATGATAAATGCGAAAATTAGTAGTAGAAAGGCTTCGCTGGGAACATAATTATACAAATCTGCTCCCAAGAAGAGTGATAGAAATGCGCCTACTATCGGCAATGATAGTACATGAATACCCAGACTTTGGTTTTCGACATTGAAAATTTTTCTTCGAACAATCATAACCCAACAAGCGATAAGCAGCAGCATTATCATCAAATAAGACATTACTTCAACTCCAACGACGCTGTCAGACTTTAGTAAAATCATTCTGGAAAAAGCATCAGAAGGAGCAGTACCTTCTTCTGAGGTTACAAACGTATGAACTGATGAAGCCCAAACTCCTCCTGCCCTTGTTACCAGTGTAGCGAATAACGCAAGACCTCCTGCAACTAGACCTCCACCAATCCAAGCTTCATTGGAGATTTTTCCTGGCCTAGTTCTAAGATGTGATATTCCGACTAATGCTAGCCAAGGTAATAGTGAACCTGTTTCAACAGGATCCCAAGCCCAATATCCTCCCCAGTCTAGAATAAGATAAGCCCACAGACCACCCAAACCAATCCCTAAAGTGAGTATAAGTAATCCAGGTCTAGTAATAGCTAGAATTTGTTGTTTAATCCCCTTATCTGAGTTCGTAAATAATTTAGAAATTGAAACTGCCGAAAGATGAATGCAGAAAGAGTAGCCTAGGAAAATTAAAGGTGGATGTATAACCATCAAATCGGTTTGTAGTAACTCATTCAATCCAGCCCCGAAGAAAAATTCTGGTGTTTTTCTAAACGGGTCAAGGCTTATAGAGATAAGAATTAGTAATAATGAAAAACCATGAACTAGTCTCAATCGTAATTCTCTTGAATTGTTACTTTCAAATTCAGTCATTGGCTTTCTCCATATCCAAGCCAATAGAGTCAACCATAGAACCCACATCAGTATCGGCCCTTCTCTTGCTGCCCAAGTTGCAGCGAAACGGTACTTCAAAGGTAATGCATCACCGCCAAATGCTGCTACATACTGAATTGTTGTGTCGTTTACAACGAATCGGCTGGCTAGAGCAATAAATGGTATTGCTAAGCCAAAATGCAAAAAAATACCCGCTAGTTTCGATCTTTCGAATATACGCGGTTGGATAATCAAGAGCGTTGCCGCCAATGCAGCAACCCATAGTGATATCCCCCACATACCCATGGCTAACTCCCGTCTTTGAAGGGTTTTGCTATTTCATAAACCGAAGATTGAGGTTCTACCAGCCAAAAAACTTCGCTCGGCTATAACCAAATGAACGAAGTACTGAAATGACTTTCTTGGTCAAAAGAACCGGTCGCTTAACCAAGATTTTCAAACCAATTCCAAGTTTTTGAATCGGAGACATATTAGATAACTCTTCAGGAAGGCAGCTTGCCATGAATGACATTTCTTCATCAGTAAGTTCGTATAATGCTTCTTTACCACGTAGGATTTTATTGTATGGTGGGAACGTTTTCTTCCAAGCCTTCTCATAAACCATTAGCCTATCTCTAGATAAGTCATTATCGCTCAGAGCTTGTGCAATTACGTTCGCAGCTTCTCTGCCGGACCACAACGCTAAGTGCGAACCCCCTTCGAAAAGAGGAGATGTAAAACCAGCAGCATCACCGACAAGTATTACTCCATCATCAACTGTCCTTTCTCTAGGCCCTGAAATAGGTATTGTACCCCCAAATGGCTTAACCTTATTTGATTTGGATTGATCTCTCCACATCGGGTTTACTATTGGTTTGCCATCAAGGTAAGTATCTTGGATAAATTTGTCAAGGTATTTTATTGCTCCTTTCTTGTCAGTTGTGACCAACCCCACATTGGCTCTTTCTCCATCTTTAGGAATCATCCAAACATATCCATGAGGGGAATATTGTGGCCAAATATAGAAATCAAGATATCCATCATTTTTCACCTCTGTGACCTCATACTGAAATCCAGCAATGACTTCAACTTGAGTGCCCATATCAAGTAATTTTGAACTGGCACCAGCAACTCCTGAAGCATCTATTACGGCCCGACATTCAATTGGAAAATTAGACCCCTTGCCATCAATTTTCCAATTGGAAAATTTATTTTCGCTATTGAAAATTCTCTCCATCGATGTGACTTTATGTTTCAAGAATAACTCTGAACCCAATTTATTCGATTCATCCATTAACCACTGCTCAAATAAGTGCTTCTCTAAAACATATCCAGGCTCAGTAAGTAACTTTTCTGTTCCGTCTGGGAAAATTACTCGAATACCGGTAACATCCAATGCCTTGACGTGATCTGGAATCTCAAGTGATAAATTTTGTACTGCTAATTCTGAAAGACATTCGCCACAGTGCACAGGAGTACCAACTTCAGCATCAGCTTCAACCACAATTACCGATAAACCGGCCCTAGCAGCATGTAAAGCCGCTGAACCGCCACCAGGGCCTGCGCCGATGACTAGGACATCGCATGTGGTTGGAGCGCTCGCCATGTGACTGGAGTGTATGACTAAGCCCATGAATAAAACGGTTGTAAGATTCTATGTGAACTTACGCAGGTTCAAAGGTATAATGCCTGTCCCGTTGTTGTGGCATGGAGAACTTTGAAGAGGTGGCTTAACCACTTAGAGGCTCGTGGTGAGTTGATTCGGATAACTAGGCCGGTCGATGTAACCTATGAAGCAGGAGCGATTGCTGATTTGCTGGTTAAGAATTCTGGTCCAGCGGTAATTTTTGAAAAACCACGGTTAGCCGATGGTTCAATTAGCGAAATGCCGTTGGCTATGAATATCTTCGGGACCGGCGAGAGAACTCTTAGAGCCTTGGGTGCAAGTCACGAAACTGAAGTTGGTGATAGAATGGTAGCAATGATGAAACCAGACATTGGTGCTTACATGAGAGCCCCGTGGAAAGCACTCCCTCTAGTAAGAGACGCACTGGCTATGCCACCCAGAAAGAAATGGCGAGGAAAGTGTCAAAGAGTTAGGCTGGACACCGATTTGACTAAGCTACCAATTCCAAAAACTTGGCCGATGGATGGAGGTCCATTCGTTACACTGCCACTAGTAGTTACCAAAGATCCCAATTCAGGAGAACATAATTTAGGCATGTATCGTGCACAAGTATTTTCTGAAAAAGAAATAGGTTTGCACTGGCAAATACACAAACATGGCGCAGACCATGCTGCGGCAATCGGAGAGAAACAAAAGATGCCTGTTGCGATTTGCATGGGTGGACCCCCAGAACTGATATTTTCAGCGATTGCTCCTCTTCCTGACAATCTTTCAGAGTACCAATTCGCCGGAATTCTCGGCAGCCGCTCATTGCGCATAACCAAAGCACTGACACAAGATTTGATGGTTCCCGCTGAAGCAGATATTGTGATAGAGGGTTATTGTATTCCAGGCGAAACCAGACTTGAAGGCCCATTTGGCGACCACTTCGGATTCTATTCTCTAACCGGTCAGTACCCCGTTATGCACGTAACGGCAATCACTGCCAGGAAAGATGCTGTTCTTCCTGCAACAATTGTCGGCCTGCCCCCGATGGAAGATGGATACCTAGGTGAAGCGATTGGTAGGCAATTTTCGCCAGTCCTACAATTCCAGCACAGGGATGTGAAAAGCGTTCACCTGCCACTAGAAACCGGTTTCCATAACCTAGCAATCGTTGCGGCCAAGCAACGTTACCCACGCCAAGCTAGAAAAACTGCGTTAGGATTACTCGGCGCTGGACAGATGATGTTTCTCAAAGCGATAATTACTGTCGACCCAGAACAAAATCCGAAAGACTTGGAGGCATTACTTGACGCGTTAAATGATAAAGTCGAAATTGCCAATGATGTAATTGTATTAGAAGGCATGGTCGCTGACTCATTAGATGCATCCAGCCCTTATGAGAATGTCCATGACAAACTTATCATCGATGCAACGACTATCCCCGAGCGCGACCCTAGATCTGATAATGAACCGCTAGAGGGTTCCTTCAAACAAGAAACTCCCGAATGGCGTCAAGGGATTGTAAAGTCAGATTCCTTCACCGAAATAGAACTGGTAAAGAAAATACCTGAAGTTACCGATGCACGAATGTTGCGTAACAACATCTTAGTCGTTACAACTCACATTGAGGGAGCTCCCTCTCACAAGACAGGTTCAGAAACTTTCAATGACGCTGCTGAAGAAGCCAGAGTTGAGCGAATTTCTCAATTGAAAAATTCAATTTGGCAATTGGATTCTAAAAAATGCCTCAGATGGTTATTCATAACTAATGACGATATGGATTTGAACTGCAAAAAAGCCAGAAGAAGACTACTTTGGCAACTAACCTCAAGATTCGATGTCGGTAGAGGTCTATCCTTTGATAACGAAAGACAGAGACTTTGTTGGGACGCAACAACTCCAATTCCAAGCGAAACACACGGCGTTAGGCGCTGGCCTGCGATTACCCTACATTCACAAGAAACCCTAGAGAAAGTGGCTTCTCATCCAGAATTAGCAAAATATGAGTGGCCAGTCCATCTAGAATTTGGGGGCCATGATTGATGGACATTAAACAGATAATGTCATTCATAAAAATCGAGCACACGCTATTCTCCTTACCATTCATAATCATCGGTTTTTTCATAGCCGTAGAGCAATTCTATCCAACGGGTGAAATGCCGCTTAGCGATTTGGCATGGGTCCTTGTTGCTGCTGTCGGTGCTAGAGGACTTGCTATGACCTTAAACAGGATTATCGACAGAAACATCGATGCAGAAAACCCTCGAACTGCAAATAGGCACTTAGCCAGTGGCACTATGTCCATGTCAACGGCCTGGACTCTGGCGGTGATTTTCCTAGGAATGCTGCTTTTAGGTGCCGGCATTTTGAATGAGGTTGCATTAGCAATGTCCTGGCTGCCAGTGCTAGCCTTCGTAATTTACCCATATACCAAGCGATTCACTTGGTTGTGTCACCTATGGCTTGGCCTATGCCTAGGTTTAGCCCCGGCTGGTGCTTGGGTTGCGATTGCTGCTGATTTTCACGGATGGGAAGCAATTACCGGCACTGATGGATTTGGTAGTGGACTGTTGTGGTACCCGACTATTTTCTTCATCTCACTCGGCGTGACACTGTGGATTACTGCTTTCGACATTAATTATGCAAGAATGGATGTTGCGAGCGATCGCAAGCACGGCATTAATTCATTCCCCGCACGGTTTTCTGAAAGGGCTACAACTAGAACAAGCATTCAACTGACCTTGCTCTGGTTTGCGTGCTTTGCAGTAGCAGACCCGATGGAAGGGGCTTGGTTCCTAATTGGAGCACTAATAATGGCTCTGGCAAATGCTTACGTAATGTTGAGAAATGAGTCTCTGGAGAAATTTCAGGACATTCTATTCAAAGTTTCAGTATCAACTGGATGGGTTCTGATTCTTCCATTCATTCTCCTATGATTTATTGTCAATTGTTCCAAATGTTACTAACTTAGCATTTTAATTAAACACAAGGGTAGCGTTCCGAATGACGCACTGAAAGCCCTTTGAAATTGTTAATCCGTATCAATGGGTATTCGGATAGACCCTTTGATTATCTCCATTATTGATGCAGTTGATACGTTAATATACAGGAAGTAAATCATTCCGGGTATGAGCCAAAAACGAGATGAGATGCGACAATTCCTTGAAGAAGAAGGAATGGACCCAAATGACATACTGGATTTTCTGAATGAATTTTTCCAAAAGCAATGGAATATCAAGGGGCGGCAATTAGTCCGTATCGACCCACCTGGCAAAGGGTCTTATCCAGCCCTGAACATCAAATGGGTCGAGATGGTGAAAAATGGTCGATACGATATAATTCCGGGCCAGACTAGTAAAGGTAGTGTAATTTCTTCTGGTAATACGCGGGATGTAATTGCGGAAAGAATTGGTAAAAAAATTGTAGATAGTAGTGCAATATTATTTGCATATGGCTTAGCAATCGAGATATGGCCAAAAGAACCTAGAATCGCTACAGGGTTAGCAAACATAGTTGCCGCATATTACCGTTGATTCAATGGGTCCCCTTGCGAAACCCGTCCTTTCAATGGGTAGCG
>CENQ01047873.1_pt1 | contig 10660 bp, 2 predicted proteins | sample 356171 | NCBI WGS metagenome assembly CENQ01 (sample SAMEA2619802, study PRJEB7988) | marine metagenome | biome: marine biome (ENVO:00000447); feature: surface water layer (ENVO:00002042); material: "saline water (ENVO:00002010), including plankton (ENVO:xxxxxxxx)" | depth 5 m
TCACCTCTTGTAGTTGTAACACCAGGTAATCCAAGTGCTTCAACTTCTTGTGCAAGAATTCCTGTATCCTTAGTACCATTTTCATATGGAAGTAAGGTGAATAAATCAGTGCTCCATGTAAATGTGTTACCACTTAACTTATTAATCATATCAAGTGCATTTTGTATTGGTGAAATATCTTTCTTCAATGTCATATCAGATGCACTAAATGCTATAACATCACCTGTTGATTCAAGATTACCATATGTTTTAACACCAGTTTGAGTTGTCTCAAGTCTAAGTCCAGTATTACTACCATTCCAATGTAATTTTACTGCACCAGAACCACTAAACTCTCCCATCATGGAAGTTCCATTAGTTTTAGTGATATAAACTATTCCATCACTTTGTAGGAAGAGTTGTCCAGTTCCAGTCTCTCTGACGATAGAATTTCCACTATCATGGACTATTTCTAAATCATTACTAGAACCGAAAAATAATTTCTTACCATCTAGTAGTTTAATCTCAAGACCAGTTCCTGATAGTGTAGTGCTATTGAAAGTAAGGTTAGCAGAGGTGGTTGTATCGTTGGTAGAAGAATTAAATAAAACTCTATTGGCAGCACCAACAACATCAGTTGCTAATGATGCTGTGGTTGAGTTACCTGCAAAATTACCACTGAAGTTTGGACAAGATAAAGTGTTTGTGGAAGCTGTAAATGTTAAGTCGGCATCAGTTGTACCTAAAGTCATCGTGCCTGATGACAGATGAGTTAAAACAACTTTTTGTGTATCTCCATTTGTACCTGATGGGAATAAAGTTGCACCAGTATTTGTTAGTTGAGCTCCATCACCAATGAAATTAGTCGCTGTGACATTATTGAATCCAGAAATGTTACTATTTCCATCAAACTCACCAGTACCGTTTATATCTCCTCCAATGAAGATATCTTTAGCAATTCCAACACCACCCTTAACAACAAGAGAACCAGTATTGATACTTGTTGAATTAAGAGTATTATTAAGATTAGCAATACCTTGAACAGTAAGGTTATCATTATGTCTTACGGAACCGTTGAATGTTACAGGACCATCAAATTGTGATAGAATATTTTTAGATGTTCCACCTTCAACAAGTAGTCTTTCTTTAACAATAACTTCGTCAGCAACTATACTTAAACGATTTGGATCTTCACCAGTGATAGTGGGTACGGGAATATCAAATGTTGTTTGTTGTCCACTTGCTGATGATGTTTTTGTATTTCCAATATAGAAATCACCTTTATCATTCATACCAGTGTAAACTACGTTACCACAAGATGTTTCCTGTGCCTGTGATAAGAACTCTTCTCTCTCACTCAAAGTTCTATTCTGTAACTGAGGTAGAGCAGTAGAATAGTTACCTGGACCATAACCAACGTATTCAAATGTGTGACCTGAAGCTCTTAAAATAGATGGTCTTCTTAGTTCAATTGGTAATGGTTTTATTTTCTTAAGATGTGAGAATTGTTTATGAGTATTATTTCGACTACCTAATACACCACGAATAACCTCTATTGCTTGTCCACCACCTAGAGTGTTCTTCGCAATTCTCATTATCTCATCATTTACCTGCACGTAAGAACCTATTGGGAAACGTGACATTATATTTTCACCAACTGTATTACCATTAGGTAATAATATTTGAATACTTGTTTCTGACTTATCAATATCTTCGTTTGCTACGAGATAATCATGGTCATAAACAGACATACCTCTCACTGCAACATTTTCCTCTCCCACACCTGATGCAGCATTATGAGCAGATAATCCATGTTTTAAAATATATACTGGATTTGTAACATCGTTAGGTGATGTTGCAGTTATTGTTTCTTCTAATTGACCAGTTGTAGCATTGACTGAACTAGAATGAGTATTAACTATAAAATCACCTAAACTTTCATTAGATGAATTAAGAAGTCTAAAACTATTTCCAACTAATAAACTGGTTGCTGAGTGAGATGTTATACTTAATATTTTTGTGGTTGCATTATAAGATTTATTCTTGATACTTGACCAAGCACCCATATCAACAACTTGTTGACCAATCAACAATAAATCACTAGCTTCTTTGTGAATTGATATTGAATTTTTAGAGGTAATACTATTAATTCTATGGTATGAATCGGTTCCAGTTGATATACCAGTGATTTGCACATAACAACCAGTTGCAGATGATATACCAACATCTGACGTTACAACAAATCCACTAGCGTTTCCACCAATACCACCAGTTACAACGTCTTGTGAATCAAAGTAAAGTTGTTCTCCATTTTTATATCCAGAACCACCATCAGTAATTGTAGCAGCAATAGCAACACCATTTTGAACTGTAACATTTGCAGTCGCTCCATCCCAGTTAGAATTGGATGCTGTAGAAGTATTGTTTAATAATTTAATATTATGATATGTTGCTTGACCTGATGCTGGTAGATGATTAGAACCACCAGTTAACGAACTAGGTGAAACATATTTTAATGATTCAAAACTGTGTTCTTTATCAAATGTAAGTGTTGCAAGAGTACCAGCAACATTTGTGGATATTGATGAAATAGTATTACTTACATCAAACCCACTTAAGAAATTATTTGTAGTTTCTCTTGTAATACTTTTCTTTAAATCGTTGGTTACAACGTCACCTATAGGAAAATTCTTAGCAAATGAATTTGCTTCAGGTGGATTATCATTTACATTATCACGATCATATTCTGGATATAGATTAACAATATTTTGATTAAACTTATCATCAGAAAACTCACTAGATGGATCAACCATCTTATTATTTGAATTTAATACAAATAAATGATAGATACCATCCTGTACATTCTCAATATATGGAGTTATAACTGTTGATCTATAAACAAATAAGTTTTCATTATTATTGTTTCGATTAACTCTAGGAAGTTGGTTATCCCTTGTTGATGTGGTATTAATGAATGTACCCATTGAATGTGCTACACCCTCTACATCAACGTTTGAGTATCTAAATTCCTTGCTATTATCTCTATCAGTTACAATGAATGTACCATTGAATCCTTTATCATCTACACCATTTTGATTAATAGAACATTTAATATTTCTAATAATAATTTGATCACCAACATTTAAATTATGAGGTTTATCTGTCCTAACAACTGCCTTTGCAGGAGGACCACTTACGAATACAGCGTTTGATATAAATCTAGTGTTACGTTCAAAATCAAAATTATTAGCAGTAATCTCTGTTTTTGTAAAGTCAGTGTTAGAAGATACGTTAGTTGAACTTGAATCCTGTAGTACAAATCCGTCAGTTGGATCTTTACCATTTGTTAATTCTTTAGGAACAACATATCTTATTTTGTATGTCTTGTCATCTAATCCACGATTATCTTCATTTCTTAGAATATAACTAATGTCCCTGTCATCTGCACCTGCATACATCGAACCATTATTGATGGTATTTCCAGATGTGCTTGTATGAATAAACCACTGTCCAGCACCTGAATCATATTGTATTGGATGTCCAGCATCATTTGGTTTTTTATCAGATACTCTACTTACAATATTAAATTCATCCAAATTAGATACTGAATCAATAAACACACCGTTTTGAGCGTTAGCAAATGATGATGCTAATTTAATTTCATCTCCCGCTAACTCTGAGTCAACTGTAGTTGTAATCGCATAGTAAACTCTATGTGGATCAATATTTTCTGGTAGATTTCCTGAGTCGGATATGAGTCTTACAGATTCTCCAGTTTCTAACTCATGATTTACCCTGAGTTTATATGAAGATTTTTTGAAGAATGTAGGAGAACTATGAACTCCTTTATATACTTTTTCTGATGTAAAAGATGTGCCTGTGGTGGAATTAGTTGCTCCTTTTGCCATCACAATGGTCGCTTGGAACGTTGAACCACCCTTGTCAATATATAATTTTTCATTTACCTTTGCACCGATTCGATATCCTTGGGCAAAATGTGATGGTGGTAAAGTTTCATCACTATATCCAAGCAAATAAGCTCTAGATGATGTTGTCTCTGATACATCAAGTTGAAGATATTCAATGTCTTGCTCTTCAGTAACAATCGAACGTGGAGTAATAATTGATGTTACAAATCCCTTATCATCTTTAGCAAATGCTTCTTTCTTAAATCCCTCTGCTGCAAGTGCAAATGTACCAAAGTTAGAGTTGGAGTTTGTTATAGATGCGTCAGCACCGTTTATCATATTAAAATGACTATGGAAACCAATCGCAAATACAGATACAATTTGAACAACAGCATCATTAGATACCTTGATATGACTTGTGCGGAAACCTTTTCTATAATTCGCTTCTTGATCTAAATGATATACAGTGTTTGGATTTGTAGATGATGACTCAGATGAAAGTAGCTCACCAGTTTGTTTTGAGAATACAATTCCGTTATATCTGCGATTTGTTTTATCATACTTAACAAATGCTCTATCGTCTTTTTGTAGTGATACAGCCGTAAACTGTGCCACAACCATTGATTTAAATCCAGTTGCTTTCTTACCATCAGCATGCATACCTTGCATACCATATACTGAACGCATTGATATGTTAAAGATGTATGGAGATGCTCCCGATACTGTATCAGTTTCGACCAATACCTGTGCGTTTGCAGAACTTAATCCACCTACTTCACCAGCAGGTAAATTGCCCCTTACAAACGGTAACAAATAAGTAAATTTAGTTTCATTTATTACACTTGAAACCTTTGTTGAAATATTATAATCAGCAACATTAACACCTCTAACTTTAATTGGAGTACCACCAGTTAAATTATGAGGTACAGAAGTTGATACTGTGACAACTTGTCCTGGTGTAGCACCATCTCCAGACTCGATTTTTGTCACATTAAGAGGGTCAGTCGCAAAAGCACCAACAATTTCAAATTCTGGTCGTTGTGGGGCAAATCCCTTTGGAGCAGATGGATATTTTTGAGTTATCTCTCTATTAGCAGATGCTTTATTATATGCGTTTGATAATTTACTATAGTAAATATCTAAATCTGTAAGTTCACTATATTGTTCTAATCTAGTAATACCATCAGCATATTCAAAACAAGTTAACTTATGGTGAGAAAATGTTGGAATAGATTTGTTTGTAGTATTAAAATTAATAGGGTCTGTATAAACTGTTTCAAGTTCATCTCCATCGAAGATGGTAAACTGCCAGAAGTAACAAGCACCTGTGATACGAAATATTGCACTTTGTTTTACATTATTATCTGTTGGGTTTGGAACATATTTTGGTCTTACCTTCGTTTTTCTTAAGTCTAATCCAACTATAGAGGTTCCTCTTGGAACTATGACTCCACCATTTACACTATTAAACTTGTAAAGTATATTATCTTCCTGTGTTAAATCAAAATTTGAGTCTAATGTAAGTGATAAAGTATTGATTGCTCCTGTTGAATCGCCACCAGGACTTACTGCCTTTGCTTGTCCTGACTCTGATTTAATACCAAAACCTGGTCTATTATCTACTATATGTTCGCCTGGAAATAAAAGTATAGTTGTTCTCTCTACAAAATCATTATCATTACCTTTCAGATATGAAAATCTTGCTGCTTCGATTAATGCCCTCTGTAAAGTTTTAAAGGGTTTAGTTAAGGAGTTTCCTTGATTTTCTATACCATCGGTGGAATCAAGATCATTTGGATTTACATAAAGTATACGTCCTTCAGCATTCTTTATGAAATTCTCTAGCTTATTAAGAGGCATCTTTTTTTATCTACTATAAATTTGATGGCAATACCATACTATACTAGGTCTATTTAGCTTCCCAGTCAAGTCATTATTTATTTACTTGTCCTTCTGGGTTGCCAACTCCTTGTAAATTATTGCGTCTGGTGGAAGTAATTCATCACATACTCTTAACACTCTCAAAAACTCATCTACGGTATCACATTTAATATTTCTAATATCTCCATGTTCACTCACTAGAGAAAAACTTCGAGAGCATAAGTCTACTACAACATTAAGAACAAAATCTTCCATATTTAACTTATGATTGTTTTTATTTATCCTTCAAGTGCAGTAACCTTAGTTTCAAGAGTTTCGATTTTTGCTATTGCTTCTTTTAATGCTGCGGTTAAAATAGGTATTAGTTTTGATTGATCTACTTGTTGATAAATGGGATCACCTATTGATGTTGCTAATCCTACGTTGACATCTGACTCTGTGGCAACAGCATCTTTTGTACCAATGCTTGCCTGAGAAGTAGGTGTAGCTTCTTCAATTTCATGTGCAAAAAATCCATCACAAATACCCAAATTAAGATTATTTTTCCATTTGAATCTTCTTGGTTTTAATAATTTTACTTTCTCTATACCATCAGTTATCAAAACTTCATCTTGTTTTAATCTATAATCAGATGTTCCACCATAAGTAACAGTTGATCCATTTGTTGTTATTGAACCACGAGATCCATAAGTTGTACCATCACCAAATTGTATTTGTTGTGCAGAATTACCACCACTAAAATTATTCCAACATATTAAAGGGTTGTGCTGTCTATTACCCTCAGCTTTCAAGACACAAGTATTTCCTGATGATCTCACACCTAAACCACTTTCATTTATTAATTGTCCAGTTGATTTAATAGCTACCAATCCAGATGATGTGATTCTCATTTTTTCTAAAGAAGAACCAGATGCGTTTGTATGGAATATCAAACTACCACCTTGAGTAGGGTTCATGATATTACCATCATCACTATCATTTTCTATGAATAATGATAAGGGTTGATTCCCATTTGTGCGAGTTAAACGCATAGAGGTGCTGGCATTTGAATTAGCGTTACCTGCTATTACATTAAAGGTTGTTCTACCTTGAGATGCGTTACCTTGAATATTAAAACTATCAGAGTTACCTGTCCCCAAGAAACTAGTTGTCACCCCAGTTTGTCCAATGCGAAGTCTTTCTGTGCCATTAGTAGCGAAAGTTAAAACATCATCATCGTCAGATCCAAAAATATAATTATTGTTACTATCTCCAAAATATAATCCACCATCATTAGTTGAAGTTCTTCTTAATCTTATATCTGCTCTTGCGTTTAAATATCCACTTGGATCTACAATAATTCTTTCTACTCCTTCTGTTGTTATTACAAATTTTCCGTCTGTTCCAGTATCAACTACCTCTGCCTTTGTATTACCCTCTTCAATTTTATCTCCAATGGTAACACCTGATTTAAATACAGTTGCTAAATCTTCGATTCTTACTTGAGTATAAACGTTATCTCCAGTTGCAGAATTAGCATTAGATGATTGCTTTCTACCAAATCCTGCATCACTCTCTGTAGTGCTACAATAGTGCATTACTTTAAACCAAGTTGTCTGTGTAAGATTAATGATCGTGTGACCAGTGGAATCGGTGCTTGCATTAGCGGTACCAGTGTGAACACTTGTACCCTCAACGAATGATGCTGATGCATCAAGTCCAGCAGTTGAAATATGTGATTGTGTGGTGCTATAAACTAATCTACTTTTATGTCTACTTACAGAAAATGCTGGAGCAGTCCAGTCTATCTTATAGTCTCCTGCAGGTAATGACCAATAACCAGGTGTATTTCCAGAACTTCCTGCACCTGTTGAACCACCTGCAGTAAAAGTAACAAAATTTGATGGGTCTTCTTCTACGGTTAAATCCCTGTCTCTCCAACCACCTCCAGTAAATGTTCCACCACTTGCTTGATTACCTTTCTGATCTTTTAATATTGCAACTTTGGATGTTCCAGACTGTGAATTTCCACCAGAACCACTTGTCTTATAAGAAACACTTATTGTTCCAGCATCAAAAGCTTCCTGATTGTTCTGGTTCAATATTGTTACTTTTAATCTTTCTACCGTCCCACTCACTGAAGATAAAGAACCTCGTGCATGAGAACCACCAGAATTAGTCCTTCTAAATTCACCAATCGCTGTGTAAGAACTAGAAGATGCCTTATTGATGATCATCGAACCGTGATGTTCAGAATTAGAAGCATTAGAGTAAATTACGAACCCGTTTGTGGAATGTACTTCATCATCCCCTTGTGTATTCTCGGAGTTACTAACATATCCAGATGCGATCCAACTATTACTATATCCTAATTGTACTAAAATATCTCTAGTACTATTTTGCGATACACCTTTGAACATCAGGGTAATTTCCATTGCATCTGCAGGAATGCCAGTAAATTCTACTTCTGTTCCTGATGCTGATTGCTCTGATAACAATTCAAATGTACCACCAGATCCTGAACTACTTGTTGCAGTGTGCTTAATAATATAACAAAGTGCATAATAAGGTGGTAGGTTTTTATTAGTGCCAGAGACACCTTGATTATCCATACTGAATGTGTCAGCAGGATAAGATCCAGCACCACCATAACCAATATTAGTTGAACCACCACCTGGAAAATATTTCTTTCCATCAAAACTAGTTGTGTGTTTGTGTTCAACTACCACAGCATCAGCACTACCACCAGTTGAACCAATACCCACACCAGGATATGCTGACTCAGCAGCAACATCATTAGCACCAATGATAAACCTGTCTCTTAAATCAGGAACATTAGTACCAGTAATTGTTTGAAGGGTTGCTGTTACTGCTGCAGAACCATCACAAAGTTGATATCCATTTGGAATAGATGCTACTGAACCAGCCCAAGCAACAATAGTGCCTACAGGCTCTGAACTACCACCAGAACCACTACCTCCACTACCTGTGATTTCATTTCCATTAACATATAATTGATGACAAGTAACAATACCGACAGCTAACTTAATAGTGTTACCAGCACCTACAACAGCGTTAGGGTTTGTAGTTCCAATACCGACATTACCTCCCTGTGTGATGCGAACTACTTCATCATCTGTTGTACCAAGACCACCACCCTTATGAATAGCAAGTGTGTTATCTCCTGGAACTCTAAATCTTGGACCTCCGATATTAAATTCTAGTTCTGGGTTTGCAGCAGTAAACTGCATATCGCCAGCAATATTTAATTGTCCTGTAGAAGTGATGCGAAGCCTTTCATTATTACCATTCGTCTTGAATAACATTGAGTCACTTGAGTGACTATATTGTATTCGACCAGATGAAACACTAGATTCATCTCCAAAGTAAATTGTTTGAGGATTGATATTATCACTTGGTGATAATAATTGAATTGTTGCAGCGTTGTTCGACTCTACAACAAATTCACCAACACCTGCACCAATACTTCCACAACCTGTTCCGTTGAAAAGATGTAATAGATGAGTGTTGCTTCCACTTAAGTCAGTTCCAATACCAACATTTGAAGATGTATTAATTCCAGCAGAAGTGGTTTCCCACACTGAATCTCCACCACCACTTCCTGCCTCTCCTTTTTGACCTTTAGTTGAGTTGTCAGCACCTGCCTCACCTTTTTGACCCTTATCACCATCAGTACCATTTGTACCATCAGAACCTGCTTCTCCTTTTTGACCTTTAGCAACATCTCCACCTTGAGCGTATTGAATAATGTATGCAAGGGCATAATATGGTGGTAAGTTAGCATTGGTTGCTGAACTACCATTAGAGTTAATAGTTATTCCAGTTGTTTTTGAGTTAGTATTACCTGTATTATTAGCATTACCGTCAGTACCTACACCAAAGTTTCTAGGCTCAGCATATCCAGAACGAGCAACATAATCAACAGTGGTATGAAAGTGACCAGGATCATTTATGGTATGACCGTGAGCAACTAATGTAGCGTCAGCAGAACCACCTTTATCAGCAACATCAAAAATATTATTATTAGAATCATAACCTACAACAAATCTACCACTTAAATCTGGTAAATTAAACGTAGTGGATCCATCTCCAGCACCGTGAGTAGTTCCTATGACAGCGTATAAAGCATCATATGTCGTCCTACTCTTTGCTGACCCATCACATAAGAAATAACCATCAGGGAGAGAAGATGCACTTCCAGACCAAGCTACAATTCCACCAACTGCCATACCAGCACCTGTTGATCCAGTTTCTCCTTTAACACCCTCATCTCCCTTATCACCTGGTTCACCTTTTTGCCCTTCATCTCCCTTATTACCCTGTGCTTCTACATCACCTTTATCTCCCTTATCACCCTCATTTCCCTTATCACCTGGTTCACCTTTTGCACCTTTTGCTGTAACATCTCCTGGTTCACCCTTATCTCCCTGCTCACCTTTATTATCACCCTTACTCCCTTTATCACCATCAGTTCCTGCATCTCCTTTATCCCCTTTTACTCCTTTAGAAAGTGATGCTGGACTTCTTTTCCAAGCACCATTAGTACCATCCCAAACGTATGTTAAACCGTTCTCTGTGTGAGTATCCCCATCTGAAGGACTATTTGGAAAATTAAAGGCAGCCATTTAGTGTTCTATCATATCATATGTATGAAAATTGTCAAGTTTAAGAGTAAGGACTCGCACCCAAAATACTTGTATCCCATTGTGCTTTTAATTCTGTTACATTTGAAGCAGTTGTTATACCAACAGCAGCGGGAGCATCTCTTAATGCTTGTTTTTTTGAAACAATATCTGTTGTGCTTGCATTTGTTTCAAGTGCTTTTTGAAATTCAATATCAAGTTGAGCAAGTAATATCTCTCTTGATGCCCTTATATTATTTTTATGAATTT
>CENQ01076844.1_pt1 | contig 10542 bp, 9 predicted proteins | sample 356171 | NCBI WGS metagenome assembly CENQ01 (sample SAMEA2619802, study PRJEB7988) | marine metagenome | biome: marine biome (ENVO:00000447); feature: surface water layer (ENVO:00002042); material: "saline water (ENVO:00002010), including plankton (ENVO:xxxxxxxx)" | depth 5 m
GAGTGACGGGCGATTCGGCTTTGTCAGCGGTTCCGCTAACCAACAAATCCTGCAAATCGACAGGAGCTCCATGACCACGTGTGCTGATGTATGCCATAATACCGATTTCATTTTCCGATATATTAGAATTATGGACGATATATTGGATATTGAACTGAAAGTCAATCTAATTAGAACCCAATTCCACTATAATGGCAGAATCAGCCCCCGATATCGGTAAACACGTAAAGATTGCCCGCAAGGCGCTCGGTTTGACACTGGAGCGACTATCGGAGCGTACCGGTGTGTCCAGTTCCATGCTGTCAGCCATTGAACGCGGTACAGCCAATCCGACCTTTTCAATTGTCTGGTCACTGGCACAGGCGCTCGGCCTCGATCTCAGCATTCTCGATCAAGAGGCACAGCAGGAAGACCCCATCGAGCACCTGCATCACTACTCGACACCAATGCGCCGCAGCGCCGATGGCCTGTGTGAGCTCTTCATGTTAAGCCCTAGACGTACCGTGCTGCCGGTGGAATGGTACCGACTGATTATGAAACCGGGCGGAAAGTTGGATTCCAATGCCCATGCACAGGGCACCTTCGAACACCTGACCTGTATTCGTGGTCAATTGCGTATTTCCGTGGATTCCAAGGATGTCGATGCCACGACCGGAGATACTTTGCGCTACCGGGCCGACCGACCGCATTGCATCAGCAACCAGTCTGACAAGGAAACCGAAGCATTGTTGCTGGTCGCACAACCCTCCCAATATCGCGAATCCTCACCTATTGTCTAAAACTGTCTTTTTGATTGTTAGTTTTGCTTGCCTGACTACTATTTTTCCAATATATTGTAATGTTTCCTGTATATCGGATTATTGCAATGAACGTGATTGATCTGGCACAAAAAGCATTAACGGAAATCGAAGCCGCCGGCACGATGAAACGCGAGCGGTCGCTACATTCTCCGCAGTCGAGCCGGATAGTAACGCCAGGCCCGGCCGGCGATCGAGAGGTGATCAATTTCTGCGCCAACAACTATCTTGGCCTTGCCAACGATCCGCGCCTGATCGATGCCGCCAAGCGGGCGCTCGACAGCCATGGCGTTGGAATGGCATCGGTGCGCTTTATCTGTGGCACCCAGAATTTACACCAGGTGCTGGAAGTGAAAACCGCTGCTTACCTTGGAATGGAAGACTGCATCGTCTTCCCGTCCTGCTTTGATGCCAACGGCGGCGTTTTTGAACCTCTGCTCGATGCGCGTGACGCCATCATATCTGACGCGCTTAATCATGCATCCATTATTGATGGGGTACGCCTGTGCAAGGCGCAGCGTTTCCGCTATGCCAACAACGACATGGCCGATCTCGAACAACAGCTACAAAAGGCAGGAGACTATCGCACGCGCTTGATTGTGACCGATGGTGTGTTCTCGATGGACGGGATCGTGGCTGACTTGCCGGGCATCTGTGATTTGGCAGAAAAATACGACGCGACCGTGATGGTGGACGATTGTCACGCCACCGGCCTTCTCGGTGCACGAGGCGCAGGATCGCCTGAGTTCAAGAATGTCGAAGGCCGGGTACAGATACTGAGTGGCACTTACGGCAAGGCGCTTGGCGGCGCGTCGGGGGGCTATATTGCCGGGCCAAAGCCGATCGTCGACCTATTAAGACAACGCGCTCGTCCCTATCTTTTTTCCAATGCTGTAGCGCCATCCCTCTGCGCAGCCGCAATCAGGGCCATTGAAATAGCCGAAAGCAGTCATGATGCGCGACAACGATTACACGCCAATTCGGCGCGTTTTCGCGAAGGCATGAGCTCGGCTGGCTTCAACCTGATTGAGGGTGATCACCCAATTATTCCGGTCATGATCGGCGACGCGGCTCTGGCGGCACAAGTAGCGGACGCACTACTGGAAAAAGGCATTTACGTCATTGCATTTTCTTATCCGGTGGTACCGCAGGGTTCGGCACGTATCCGTACGCAGATGTCTGCGGCCCACAGTTTTGACCAGATCGACCAAGCTATTGCCGCTTTCACCGAAGTGGGCAAGGCATTCGGACTGATTTAACCTCATTTGATATCAGGAGTAGAAAACATGCGCGCACTGATAAAGCAGGAGGCCGCCCCTGGTCTGACTCTGCAAGAGCTGCCCATACCCGAGGTTGGACCTGGCGACGTCAAGATCAAGATTACGAAAACCGCGATTTGCGGTACAGACATACATATCTTCAACTGGGATGCCTGGGCCGCTGCAACCATTCCCTATCCCATGACCGTCGGCCACGAATTCGTTGGAGTTATCGAGGAACTAGGCGCCGGAGTTGATGGGTTTGACATTGGGCAACGCGTTTCCGGCGAAGGTCATATCGTCTGCGGCACCTGTCGCAATTGCCGCGCCGGGCGCGAGCACTATTGCCCGAACACTAAGGGTGTTGGGGTTAATCGCCCGGGCGCTTTCGCCGACTATCTGGTCATCCCGGCGCACAACGTCTATCCGATCCCCGATAGCATCCCGGATGAATTTGCCGCGCTGCTCGATCCTTACGGCAACGCGGTGCATACCGCGTTGAAATTCGATCTATATGGTGAGGACGTGCTGATTACCGGCGCCGGGCCGATTGGCCTGATGGCGGCGGCGATTTGCCGGCATGTCGGCGCGCGTCATGTAGTGGTGACCGACCTGAACGAAAAGCGCCTTGAGCTGGCTGAAAAGATGGGCGCTTCGAAAGGTTTCAAGGTCGGCCGTGACGACATGAAAACCGTGATGGCCAAACTCGGCATGAAAGAAGGATTCGATGTCGGGCTGGAAATGTCCGGTGCGCCACCGGCTCTGGACCTGATGATCGATTCGATGAACAACGGTGGACAGATTGCGTTACTCGGCTTATTTGCCGACAAGGTGCCTGTCGACTTAAGCCGCGCGATCTTCAAGAGCCTGCGCTTCACCTGTATTTATGGCCGTGAAATGTTCGATACCTGGCACAAGGGGTTAGCGATGCTGGAAAGCGGACTGGATATTTCACCAGTGATTACCCATCAACTCGACCTTGAAGATTTCGACCAGGGATTCGCTGCGTTGAACAATGGTGAAGCGATCAAGGTTTTGCTGAATCTGAACAAGATCCACTAATCAATCAAGACACCTATTATGAGCGAAACCAGATCAAGAGGTCGGCGCCAACGCCGCCGTGGCGATGCTGTAGAAGCCCCGACAACTTTTGCCCAGCGACCTTTTACACAGTTGAAAAAATCGTATCAACCCGTGGCGGTTGCCACAGACGAGCAACTCGAAGCCATTCACCAGGCTTCGCTCAAAGTGTTGGCGGAAACTGGCCTGCGAGTCCTGCTGCCACAAGCACGACGCATTATGAGTGAAGCGGGCGCTGAGGTCGACGAGAGTACCGAGCAGGTGCGCTTCGACCCGGACTTAATTATGGAGAAAATCGCGACGGTGCCAAGTGAATTCACACTGCATGCGCGCAACCCTGAGCACTCGGTTGTACTCGGCGGTGACAACGTGGTTTTCGACATGATGGCGAGTGCACCCAACTGTTCAGATATTGATCGCGGACGTCGTACCGGCAACCAGGAGGATTACCGCAACTTCCTGCGACTTGCGCAGATGCACAATATCCTCCATGTCACAGGTGGGTACCCTGTGGAACCCGTGGATGTTCATGCCTCGATCCGTCATCTGGATTGCATTTACGACTACATCACGCTGACTGACAAGGCTTATTGTATTTATTCACTGGGTGAAGACCGCGTCGCGGATTCTCTGGAAATGACCCGCATCGCCCACGGCCTGACGATGGAGCAATTACGCGAAAAGACCTGTCTGTTTTCCATCATCAACACCAACTCTCCGCTTCAGCTCGATATACCGATGATGCAGGGTGTGATTGACCTGGCACGAATGAACCAGGCGGTCGTGATCACGCCGTTCACCCTGTCCGGTGCGATGGCGCCGGTGACCATCGGGGGCGCCCTGGTACTTCAAAACGCGGAAGCATTGGCAGGCATTGCCTTCAGCCAGATGGTCAATCCGGGCGCGCCGGCTATGTACGGGGGATTTACCTCTAATGTAGACATGAAGTCGGGTTCACCTGCTTTTGGGACACCGGAGTACATGAAAGCCCAACACATCGGCGGCCAACTGGCGCGGAAATACGGCATTCCCTACCGATCCTCCAACGTTTGTGCAGCTAATACTGTTGATGCGCAGGCAGCCTACGAGAGCGTGTTCTCGCTGTGGGGTGCAATCAACGGCGGCGCCAACATGCTCATGCACGGCGCTGGCTGGCTCGAAGGCGGCCTATGTTGCTCTTATGAGAAGACCATTCTCGATATTGATTTACTGCAGATGGTGGGCGAGTTCCTGCAACCACTGGACACCGGCGACGATGAACTGGCGGTTGGTGCCATCGGAGAAGTTGGTCCGGCCGGTCATTTCTTCGGCACGGCTCACACTCAATCCCGTTACAAAGATGCATTTTACACACCCATATTGAGCGACTGGCGCAATTTTGAAACCTGGAAGGAAGCCGGAGAACCGATCGCAATTCAGCGCGCCAATGCGGTCTGGAAGCAGCGACTGGCCACTTACCAGGAGCCGTCAATCGATCCTGCAATTCGAGAGGAACTCGACGCGTTTTTAACCAGGCGCAAAGAAGAAGGCGGCGTGAAGACCGACTTTTAACCCGACGTGATAGTCCCGACTGTCAACAGGATTACCCAAGAGAAAAACTGATGCCCGAAATACTCAAAGATACCAGTGTTGGTGCAAAGCAATTACCAACCCATGCTAGGGTGGTGGTTATTGGCGGTGGTGTGGTTGGTTGTTCGATTCTGTTTCACCTGGCCAAGTTTGGCTGGAAGGATGTGGTGCTACTGGAACGCGACGAGCTGACGTCAGGATCGTCGTGGCACGCAGCCGGTGGTATCCACACCATCAGTTCAGACCCGAACATCTCGCGCCTGCAGTCTTATACCATCAATCTCTACAAGGAGATCGAAGAGTTGTCGGGCCAATCGGTAGGCCTGCATCAGACCGGAGGCTTTTACGCGGCCTCGACGAAAGGCTGGTATGACTACCTAAAAGGTGAGCGTTCAAAGGCGCGGTATATGGGACTGGATCAGGAGTTCATCTCCCCTAGGGAGCTGGCCGATCGCCATCCACTGATCGACCCGGATCACTACCATGCAGTGCTATGGGACGCACAGGACGGGCATCTCGATCCTTCAGGTACAACCTATGCCTTTGCCAAGGCCGCAAAATTCCATGGCGCGCAGTATTTTACGCATTGTGGCGCAACCAGAATGTCACAGCGTACCGATGGAAGCTGGGATATCACGACCACCAAAGGAGTGATCAACGCGGAGCAGGTGGTGAACTGTGGTGGTCTCTGGGCGCGTGAAATCGGGCATATGGCCGGTATCCATCTGCCTGTACAGCCGATGGAGCACCACTATCTGATTACCGAGCCGATGGATATTGTTGCCAACTTCGGTCAGCAATTGCCCCACGGAATCGACTTCGAAGCCAACGTGTACTGTCGCCAGGAAGGCAAGGGTATGTTGCTCGGAACCTATGAAGCCCAGGCCACACCCTGGAAGGTCGAGGGTACACCATGGGATTTCGGCCATGAATTGCTACCACCAGACCTGGACCGTGTTGCCGATCGCCTGGAGAAGGCCTTCGAACGTCTCCCCGCAATGGCAGACGCAGGTATCAAGGACGTAATCAACGGCCCGTTTACCTTTGGGCCTGACGGTAACCCATTGATTGGCCCGGTACCAGGCATGAAAAACTACTGGGTTGCCGTCGGCGTAATGGCTGGCTTTTGCCAAGGTGGCGGTGTCGGTCTTACCTTGGCGGAATGGATGATAGACGGTGAACCCTCCATTGATGTCTGGGCCATGGACGTCGCCCGTTTTGGAGAATTCGCCTCGCCCGACTGGGGTACCGTGAAATCGTCTGAAAACTATGAACGCCGTTTCGTGATGACCTTCCCGAACGAAACCCTGCCGAAAGGTCGCAAACAAAAAACCACCGCGCTTTACGATCGCATGATCGCCAAAGGGGCGGTCATGGATCAGGGTTTTGGCCTGGAGAATGTTCAGTGGTTTGCCAATGGCCCTGATGATGCGCATGAAGAACCAACCTTCGAACGCAATCGATCGCATGAATACGTTGCCCGCGAAATTAAAGCCGTGCGAGAAGCAGTTGCCGGCATCGAAATCGCGAACTTCGCCAAACATGAATTCAAGGGCGCAGGTATTCGCGAATATCTGAACCATATCCTGGCGGGTTACATCCCCAAACCGGGACGTCTGACCCTGACACCAATGTTGACCCCCAAAGGCAAGCTGGCCGGAGATCTAACCGTGGCTTGCCTGGCCGAAGACCACTTTATGCTGTTTGGTTCAGGCGCCATGCAAGAAGCGCACCGCCGTTGGTTTGAAAAGGATCTGCCGGACGGCATTTCCTATACCAATGTTTCGGATGACTGGCATGGCATCGCGTTATCCGGTCCTAAATCCCGGGAACTGCTGGCAAGGATCACACGTGAGGATGTCTCGGCGGATGCGCTCAAGTTCCGAGACCTGCGCCAGACCTATGTTGGCGGCGTGCCGGTGATCCTGAACCGGATCAACTTCACCGGTGAACTAGGCTATGAAATTTACTGTAAACCGCAATACCTGTTGCGCCTGGCGGATGCCATCGAAGAAGCCGGCGCTGACCTGGGATATCGCTGGTATGGTGCAAGGGCGTTGCTGTCGATGCGGCTCGAGAAAGGCTGGGGCGTCTGGACACTGGAATACCGTCCGGATTTCAACGCGATCGAAAGTGGCATGGATGCGTTCATCAACTGGAACAAGGAGTTTGTCGGCAAGCAAGCGACCCTCGCAGCCCGTGAGGCCGGCCCGCAACAAAAACTGGTGACGATGATCATCGATGTCGATGGCATCGACGTGTCTCACGACGAAGCAATATTGGTGGAGAATAAAGCCGTCGGTTATATATCTTCCGGCGGCTATGCGCATCACGTAGAGCGGTCAATGGCCATGGGGTACGTTACCACCGAGTTCTCTGAGCCAGGAACGAAACTTCAAGTCGAAATCTTGGGCAAGCTATATGACGCGGAGATTCTAGGCGAAGCACTTTACGATGCAAACGGTGAAAAAATGCGAGCATAGAAATTGGGACCCATGCGGGTAAGTCAATACTGTGCCGCCTTGGAGTCACATTGCCTGAGTATCTGCCCTTCGATCAGGAGGCAAACATGACGTTTATGCAACGAGACGCAAATTTCGAAAAGCGTTAATGAAGAGATGACTACACTTGTTTAGCGATAAAATTTACGAGAGGTACTACCATGAGCGCAGATCCCTATGTTGTTGGCTCTAATCGAAAGATCGACCCTAATCGGCGGCGTATTAGTAACAGTGACCTGTTGCCGGACGGCACACCTAACAATTCCGACCGGGTCGAAATTGGGCCGACGGATCTGGCATTCGAGGAATGGCAAAAGTTAGGGCTAACGGTTCCCGACATTCCTCTTTTGAGAAATTATCGACTGTCGCGATTGGTCGGGGAAATTCAACAGCGAGACCTGGGTGGTTTGCTGATGTTCGATCCCCTGAATATCCGTTATGCCACCGACAGTACCAACATGCAGCTTTGGGTGACGCATAATCCGTGTCGCGCTTGCCTGGTGACGGCCGATGGTTACATGGTGCTGTGGGATTTTCATGCTGGTGAACACCTTTCCGCCCATTTACCATTGGTCCGTGAAGTTCGTCATGGGGCCAGCTTCTTCTATTTTGAAACCGGTGATAGAAGTTCGGAAATTGCTGAATCCTTCGCCAGCCAGGTTGATGAGTTGATGCGTGAACGCAGCGGTAATAACCGTCGTCTGGCTGTCGACAAAATCGAAATTGATGGTCTGCGTTCATTAGAGAAATTAGGATTCGAGATATCCCCTGGCCAGGAAGTTACGGAACACGCCCGAAAGATAAAGAACGCCAACGAACTAAGTGCCATGCGTTGTGCCATCGCATCTTGCGAGGCCGCCATGGCTGACATGCGCCGGGCCGCCGTTCCGGGAAAGACAGAGGTCGACGCATGGGCTGAACTGCAGAAGGGTAATTTTATTCGTGGCGGCGAATGGATCGAAACGCGCATACTGTCATCCGGACCACGTACCAACCCCTGGTTCCAGGAGTGCGGTCCCCGCGTCATGAAGGACGGCGACATTTTGGCTTTCGATACGGATCTGATCGGTCCTTACGGCTACTGTGCCGATCTGTCCCGCACATGGAAGATTGGCGACAAACCACCAACCCCATACGAAAAGGATCTCTACAGGGCGGCTTATGATCATATTAATCACAATATGTCCTTGCTTAAGCCCGGCATCAGTTTTCGGGATCTCAAGGATCGAGGACAAAAACTGCCGGAGAAATATCAGGCGCAACGTTATGGCGTGATGTACCACGGCGTCGGCCTTTGCGATGAATACCCTTCCCTTCGCTATCCGGAGGATTGGGATGACTGCGGTTATCACGGCGTGCTGGAGCCTGGCATGTGCCTTTGTGTCGAGGTGTATTTTGGTGAGGTCGGCGGCCTTTGCGGCGTCAAGCTGGAAGATCAGGTTGTCATTACTGAAACTGGCTACGAAAACCTGACGTCCTATCCATTCGAAATAGATTTCCTGTCATAAGATCTGTTGGTGTCAGGCTAATTCGAAGAATTTTAATTGCGGCGCCCCGCGACACTGCAGCGCTCCATTCAGTTATAAATTTAATGCAGGATCAACTTTAGTTTGGATTGAACAGTTCCTCTCTGCCATGGGGTCCTTCAGATGCTGGAGCGAGCCGGGAGCGGGCTTCCACATGTGAGGTTTGCCGGTCACCACCACGCACACCAAAATAGCGCCACCCCTTACGCACGGAAAGAAGAACCCCGCTAGTTAGCGGGGTGTTGCGATTATTCCTCTTTAGGTTTCACCAAAATGAACGAGCCGTCCCAGTCCGTTGGTACGACTTCCAGTTTCACGACCAGTCCCTCCCCTTCCTTGAAGTTCCAGGCTGCGCCAATGGTTTGCATGTAGTCACTATCCTCGCTGCGTTTTGAGCGCGCGATGAATTGTGGCTTGTTGCCTTTGGTACTCATATGTCCTCCGTCGGGTTGCATGATTTCTAATCTATATTAGCATTTACTAATGCACCGTCTAGTCTGGACGAAGTGCTAAACCCGTTCTTTAATTTGAGGAGGAATTCGAAATGCCCTCGTTTGTTGATTTTGCTGAATTGAAGGAGAAAGTACCTATCGAAGATGTCCTGCCAATGCTCGGAATTGCAGGTGCTGGCAACAGCGCGCAATGGCGAGGGTCGTGTCCGGGCTGTGAATCCGGCGGAGACCGGGCCCTGGTGGTAACACCCGCAAAAAAGGCTTTCTACTGCTTCGCTACGCGAAAAGGCGGTGATGTTATTGCCCTGGTAGCCCATGTTCAGGGAATTTCCATGAAAGATGCTGCCTTGGCCATTGCCGAGTACTGTGGAACAGTACCAGTCCAGGAATCAGGGAACAGTAACAGTACCCGGAACAGTACCAGTTCCGATACAGGGAACAGTACCAGTCCCCCAGAGAGGCCAGCTGAGACGAGCTCGAACCTTGCCTTGGGCATCGAAAAAGAATGGAGGAAAATCGCTAAAAACTCCCTTCCCACTCCGGAGTGGTTGGAGGGTGCTAACATAACAGATAAATTTTCTCCGAATCCATTTATTGCCAATTTTGGAGCCTCACTCAGTTCAGCCGTTGCAACTGCATGTTCTACTCCCTTGTGGGGGATTTCTCGGTCTGGTGGGAATAGTGTATTTGATGGAGGCGGTGGCGGTGGTGGTGGTGGTGGAGACGGTGGTGGTGGAGACGGTGGTGGTGGTGGCCACTGAGCTTTTCCGGAATGTCTTCAAACCCTCCAAAAGATCATTTCAGTATAAAGTACTTTATCGTTCTACTAATTGACCGTCATACAAGTGTATTTTGAAATGGCAAAAGGATACGTTGTAAACGGCGTGAAAATGAGACTAACTACTTTATGTAAATTGGGGTGGGTAGCTGTGCGTCCCTGGGGGACCTATCTCGGAGCATCCAGCTCCTGCATCTTGATCAGGCCAGTGTAAAGCACCTCATCAGCAACTTGGCTGACTGTCATGCCAGTTCGCTCTGACATGGCCACCAGGGTTCTCTTTATATCTGGATGGATAGTGGCTGAAAGCACGGGGCGTTTTTCATAACTGTCGCGTCTAGGAACACGGACACGGTCCTGGTGCAGTCGTGGGTCTTCTAGCATTTTTTCTCCTCTGTGTTTATTCCCCTGAATATCAGCATTTATAAGCATTTGCTGGCAGGGTGAATTTAGGTCATTGGTTTGGTGTTTATGATTACAATTGAACAGTTAGGCTTTGCAATTACTGTATCTAGTGAATATGAATTGGTGTCCGACAGGCCCTCATATGAGCATGTTTTCAAGCTTTTTTGTTTATCCT
>CENQ01033698.1_pt1 | contig 10503 bp, 10 predicted proteins | sample 356171 | NCBI WGS metagenome assembly CENQ01 (sample SAMEA2619802, study PRJEB7988) | marine metagenome | biome: marine biome (ENVO:00000447); feature: surface water layer (ENVO:00002042); material: "saline water (ENVO:00002010), including plankton (ENVO:xxxxxxxx)" | depth 5 m
TATAGTTCAGCCAGTAGTTGATTTTGTAGGTGATTTAGTTGGAGATGCTATAGGGTGGTTAATGCCACAACCTGAAATACCTGATTTTGGAGAAAATTTAGCAGAACAAACAAATAGAGGTGTATTAGTAAATAAATTTAATGCTAATGCTCACATACCAATAGTATATGGAACAAGAAAAGTTGGTGGTAATGTTGTATTCCTAGAAACTTCAGGAACAGATAATCAATATTTATATATGGCTATAGTATTAAGTGAGGGAGAAGTAAATGACATAACAGCTATATTTATAAATGATAATCAAGTTACCTGGTCAGGAGATATTGCAGATAATACACAAATAACTGTAGGAAGTGGAGATGCTAATTTTTTTAGTGGATCAAGTTTAATTACTTGCGAACCCCATTTTGGAAGTGATAGCCAGACTGCATCTTCATTATTATCTACATTGAGTTCTTGGACTTCAAACCACAGATTAAGAGGTTTATGTTACTTAGCTATTAGGTTTGAATGGAATCAAGACAAGTTTGGTTCATTACCAACAGTTCAAGCAGTAGTACAAGGTAAGAAGGTATATAATCCAAATTTAGATAGTACTGTTACTGGTGGAAGTGGTAGTCATAGAGCAGATACAAGTTCAACTTGGGAATATTCAGACAATCCTATTTTGCAACTATTAGATTATTTAAGAAACGATAGATTTGGAATGGGTATAGCAAATAGTTATTTTGACAGTAACTTTGCAGACTGGCAAACTGCAACAGATGTTTGTGATGCAAATATAACCCCTTATAGTGGAGCTAATCAGATAGATTTAATGGATAGCCACACAGTAGTAGATACATCAAAAAAAGCTATAGATAATGTAAAAGAATTTGTAAGAGGGTCTAGGTCTTATTTAAACTTCTCTGGAGGTATCTATAATATTTTAGTTGAAACAACCAGCTCTGCATCAATAACACTAACTGAAGATAATATTATTGGTGGTATATCGGTGAACAGTAAAAACAAAAATTCAAGATATAATAGAGTTATAGTAAACTTTACCAACCCTGAAAAAAATTACCAATCAGACACAGTACAATTTCCTCCAGTAGATGAAACTGGTTTAGCTAGTGCAGATCAACACGCAACTATGAAAACAGCAGATGGAGGGTTATTGTTAGAAGGGAGATTTGACTTTCCAATGTTTACCAGTCCATATCAAGCTCAAGAGATGGCTGAAATTATTTTAAGGAGGTCAAGGTCAAGTTTAGACATTAGCCTTACTGCTGACGCAACTGCATTGGATTTAGCAGTAGGAGATGTTGTAAATATTACTCACGCAACACCAAGTTTTTCAGCAAAAGCATTTAGAATACAAGGTATGAATGTAAACAGCGACCACACAGTATCTTTACAATGTTCTGAACATCAAGACAGTTTTTATACTTTTGGAACACAGCAAGAGGTTGCAAGTATACCGACAACAACATTACCAAACCCTTTTGTAATACAACCTCCAGCTAGTGTAACTTTATCAGATCAACTGATAGAATATAATGATGGAACAGTTATTGTAGCTTTGGATATTACTGTAGGTGCATCTCCTGATAATTTTATAGATTTTTACCAAGTCGAATACAAACTCAGCACAGATTCAGATTTTATAATATATGCTCAAGGCTCTGGATTAAATCATAGAGTTTTAAATGTGATTGACCAGCAAACGTATGATGTAAGAGTAAAAGCTGTAAGTACTGCTGGTATATCTTCAACGTATGTATCAGCTCAAAGGAAGATAGTAGGTGCGATAGCTCCTCCCTCAGATATAACAGATTTTTCTTGTAATGTATCAGGTCAAGAAGCTCATTTGTCATGGGAAGCTGTAACAGATTTAGATTTAGCTTTTTATAATTTAAGGTTTTCTGAAGAAACTGACGGAACTGCTGACTGGCAAAACTCTGTGGCATTAGTAGAAAAAATATCAAGACCAGCTACATCAATATCTGTACCAGTACGACAAGGAACTTATTTAATTAAAGCAGTCGATAAATTGGGAAACTTTAGTTCAAATGCAACTGCTATCATATCGAATGTAACAAGTGCAATTAATTTTAATAATATTGCTACACAATCAGAACACCCTACTTTCGGAGGTACATTTACAGATACCATTTTAATAGATGGTGCAATAGAGTTAGATAGTACAGAACTATTTGATTCTGCTAGTGGAAACTTTGATGATGATACAGATAGATTCTTTGATCAAGGAGCTAGTAATTTTGATTTTGTATCAACTGGTAACTATGAATTTGAAAATGTAATTGATATAGGAGCAAAACATACTGTAAGAATAACAGCATCAATGACACAGACCTCCGATAACCCAGACGATTTATTTGATGGAAGATCAGGAAATTTTGATGATGCTTCAAGTAACTTTGACGGAGATACCCCAGCTAATTGTAATGCTCATCTTGAAATAGCAACAAGTGATGATAATACAACATTTACAGATTTTAGAGGTTTTGTAATTGGCGAATATGAAGCAAGATATTATAAATTTAGAGTTGTTTTAATTTCAAGAGATAACGCATCAACACCAGTAGTATCTCAAGTGAGTGTAACTCTTGATATGCAAGACAGAATATTTAGTGGTAACGATATCGTTTCTGGAACAAGTACAAAGTCAATAGCATTTGACAAACCTTTCAAAACAACTAATTATGCTGTAGGAGTAACTGCTCAAGGTATGGCAACTGGAGATTATTTTACAGTTAGTAACAAGGCGATTACTGGTTTTGATGTAGCATTTTTTAATAGTTCAAATTCTGGAGTATCAAAAACATTTGATTTTATTGCAAAAGGATTCTAAAAGGAGTATAAATAATTATGGCACAACATGACATGAACATAGCAAACCAATCATTTCCTAGTTTTAGGAGTGATTTAAATAATGCTCTGGGAGCATTAAATTCCATGCACAGTGGAACATCAAGACCTAGTGGTGCAGTTGTAGGAACACTATGGTTAGATACAACCAACTCAGCTTCTAATAGTTTGGAGATTAAATTTTTTGATGGTTCAGATGATATTTCATTTGCAACTGTAGATACATCTGCTAACACTATAAACTTTATAGATAGTACTAGCCAATCAGATTTAGTAAATGATACAACACCACAGCTAGGGGGTGATTTAGATACTAATAGCAGAAATATTCAATTTGATGATGCACATGGAATTAATGATGATGATGGAAACGAACTTATTATATTTCAAAAAACATCTTCAGCAGTAAATCAATTTGATATAACAAACTCTGCAACTGGTAATCCACCAAAGTTGAGTGCAACTGGTGGGGATAGTAATATTGATTTAGATATTGAAGCTAAAGGAACTGGTCATGTAACTGTAAGAGGAAACACTAATTCTGGTGCAATACAGTTTAATTGCGAAAATAACTCACATGGTCAAATTGTGAAGGCACAACCACATTCAGCATCAGTAACAAATGAATTATTATTACCAGACGGAGCAAATTCAACTCTAGTTTCTTTAGTATCTACTGGAACATTAAGTAATAAAGTAAATATTCCAAAGACTGAAACAGCAACAATTTCTACTAGCAAAACATTAGACTTTGATACAAACCAAAATTTCATACTTACTTTAGGTTCTGGTGCTAACACACTTGCACAACCTAGTACTGAAGCTGGGAACGTAGGGCAAACTGGTATTATAGTATTTATACAGCCTTCAAGTGGTAGTGCTGGAACAGTTAGCCTACATGGTGATTATGAAACTGTAGGGGGTGCTGGTTTAACTTTATCAAGTACAAATTCAGCTTATGATGTCGTTGCATATCTTATTAAAGCTGATAATAGTATTCTTTTATCGACACCTCAACTGGCTTTTAGCTGATGGTGGCAAATGAAAAATGGTTTAGTGGTGCTGGAGCTACTGCTGGATTTTATTCATATCAGATAGAGCAAAGCTGTAGATTTGATGGAGTTGCTAGTAATTCTTATATTAATAAAACAAATGGAACATCAACAAATCAAAAAATAGGAACTTTTAGTTTTTGGGTTAAAAGAAGTATACTAAGTACAAATCAACAACTTCTTTTTACTTATGATGGTGGTGGAATAAATAGTCGATTTGTAACTTCTGATAAGCTTACATTTTCTGTTAATGCTAATGCAGAAAATTTTGAAAGTGATGGTGTTTTTAGAGATACTCATGGTTGGTATCATTTTGTATTAGCAGTAGATACAACTCAAGGAACTAATGCAAATAGAGTTAAAGTTTATGTTAATGGAGTAGAAGATACAAGTTCTGGTTTTGATGGTACAGTAACTCAAGATTCTAATTTTAGCTATAATAAAAATAGTCAGGTTTTATATTTTGGACATAATACTGGTGTTACTATACAACCTGATTTATATTTAGCAGAATTTATTGGTGTAGATGGGCAACAACTTTCTCCTACATCTTTTGGTGAATTTAAAAATGGTGTTTGGATCCCTATTGATTATTCAGGTACATATGGAAATAATGGGTTTAGATTAAAATTTGAAAATGCAAGTGATTTAGGCAATGATTCAAGTGGTAATAATAATGACTTTTCAACAAATGGACTTGGTGCAGACCATCAAGTTCTTGATAGTCCAACATTTGGGAGTTAATTAATATGGCAAGTAATGGAAATTTTTGTACTATGAATCCTTTAATGGGATTAGATGATGATGGAACTTCAAAATTAACTTTTTCTAATGGAAATTTAAGAGCAGAAAATACGGCTAATGGAATTCAAACTATGGGTACTATGGCAGTTAAATCAGGCAAATGGTACTACGAGGAAAGATATGATGCTGATGCTAATATTAATGATGCTAGATTACAAGTAGGAGTACAAGCATTAGGAAACTTTTCAGGATTATATGATGGTGAAATATATATAAAAAGAAGAAGTACATCTGCTAGATCACAGGGAACTCATGTATATTATTTAAGACCAAATTATCAAGGAGGTAAGTTATCTCACCCTACAAGTTTATCTTGGGATTATGGCAATAACGATAGTGGTTCAAGTAATACTGGAATAAGAGTAAATGCTGTAGGCGACATATACATGATAGCTTTAGACTTAGATAATTATAAATTATACATAGGTAGAAATGGAACTTGGTATTCCAATAATACTGCTGGTGCTACTGGTTCTAATACAGATATTACTCAAGTAGATGGGTGGGCTATAGAATCAACATGGCAAGGGTCTTTTTGGACACCAGTTTTATGGATAGCTGGAGCATCAAGTGGAACTGCTGGATATTTTAATTTTGGACAAGACAGCACTTTTGGAGGACAAATTTCGGCTGGAGGGAATCAAGACTCAAATAGTCTAGGGGATTTTGCCTACTCCGTCCCATCTGGTTATTTGGCTTGGAATACCAGCAACCTACCCATATCAGATGACATAGACCCAGCACAGACTGATGATAATTTTCCACAGAAAAATTTTAATACAGTTCTTTATACTGGTACAGGTTCTAGTAATGCTATATCTGGATTAGGATTTCAACCAGATTTAGTATGGTTAAAACAAAGAGGTTCTAGTGGAAGTAATATGTTATTAGATACTAATAGAGGAACTAATGCTAGACTATCATCAAATAATTCAAATGACGAAAGAACAGCTTCTTCTTATTTTACAAGTTTTGATAGTGATGGATTTACTGTTACTGGAAATGATTCTATTAGTAATGTAAGTAGTGGTACTTTTGTTGGTTGGTGTTGGAGAGCAAATGGAGGCACTACAGCTACTAATAATGATGGTTCAATAACTTCTACAGTACAAGCAAATATAAAAGCGGGCTTTAGTATTGTAACTTATACAGGGAGTGGTTCTACAGACACTATTGGACATGGATTAACTCAAAAACCTGATTTTATTATAACTAAAAATAGAGATGGTGCTTATAGTTGGACAACTACTCACAAAAGTATGAATAGTGGAGGTGAACCTGCAAATAATGGTAGAATATATTTAAATAGTACTGGTGCGTATGGTGTTGGTAATAATTTGTATGACTTTGGTTCTTTTACTAATAGTGTTTTTGCTGTTAATGGTGGTGATAATAATTTAAATGCTTCAGGTAGTGATTATGTTTCCTATGTATGGCATTCAGTTGAAGGTTACAGTAATTTTGGAAGCTATGTTGGAAATGGTAGTACTAATGGGCCATTTATCTATACAGGTTTTAGACCTCGTATGATATTTGTAAAAAGAAGTAGTACAACTGGTGGTTGGTGGGTTTTTGATTCAGCTAGAGATACTTTTAATCCAGTAAATAAATACGTTGGTTGGCATGATAGTGGTTCAGAAAGTTCTGGTAGTAATTTTGATTTTACTAGTGCTGGTTTTAAGTTACGCACTTCTGATGGTGATTTTAATGGAAGTGGTAGCACTATTATCTATGGAGCATGGGGAGATGTTCCATTTAAATATAACAATACTTTTTAGGGGGTAAATATGTGGGGATATGTAAAAGATAATAAAGTAATAGAGATTATAAGATTTCCAAGAACATTTATAGATACAGAAAATAATATAAAACACCCAAGAGCAATATTTAATACTTGGACTTGGGAACAACTAAACGCAATAGGACTTTATCAAGTTGTAGATAGTGGAACTAAAGGAGATGATAAGTTTGAATATACATCTCAGGCAACTTACACATTTAGTTCTAAAAATAAAAATATTACTACAAGCTACACGATTCATGAAAAAGATATTGAGGACTCTGAAGCTAAAGATGATGATGGTAAAAATATTTTAGATGAAGATGGAAACAAGGTTATGAATTATGGTTTAAAAACTCAAGCTATAGAGCAAACTAAAATAACAGCAAATAGCCTTATAAGTCGTTTTAGTTGGCTTGTAGAGAGATCAATATATGATAGTAGTAAAACTATACCAGATGCAGTTAAAACGTATGTTGCATCTATTAGAACCGATTGTGAAGAGATAGAAACAGCAGTTACAAATTGTAAAACATTAGATGACTTTAAGGCATTATATGATAATGAACTAAACAAAGATGGAACTATTAAAACCCAAAACAGAATGGGAAGGTGGACAGATGATAAAACAGTTAAAGAATATCTTAGGTAAAATAAAAAGTTTTTTAAAAAGAAAAAAGAAAAAAAGAGGTAGACCAACAAAGAAAAGGAAAGGCTAATGACCATAGACCCTTTTCTAGTTTGGAATATAGTTTTGTCTTTTATAGTCGTACCTTTTGGGTGGGCTTTTGGAAAAATGTTTGCAGAAATAAAAAGATTGCAAATTTTACTTAACAGAACCAGAGAAGATTATGCAACAAAATTTGAACTAAAAAACGAAACCAGAGAAATAAAAGATTTAATTTTAAGAATTGAAAACAAGTTAGATAGGTTCATAGAAAAGAATAATGGTTGAACCAGTTACAATCCTGACTGGATTGGCATTAGTTAAAAAAAGTGTCGACTTTGTAAAACAACAAATAGAAACTTGCAACGATATTGGTGATATTATTGGTCATATAGATAAAGCTATGACTGGTGAGCAACAATGTATAAAAGCAAGAGATAAATCTGGTGCTGATCCTTTTGCGATTGGTACAGTTGCTCAAGAGATAATTGACGTTAAGATAGCCAGAGAAAATTTAAATGAACTAAGAAATTTGGTCAATTTAAGGTTTGGTCATGGAACTTGGGAATTTATTTTACAAGAAAGAAAAAGAAGAATAGATGCACAAAAACAAGCTATAAAGGAAGAAAAAGCAAGAAGATTAAAAAAACGTCAAGAGATAGAAGAATATATAAAATACGGATTCATAACACTAGCAGTAATATTATTTTTAGGAGTTGCTATTGGTGTTACATTTAAGTTTTTTGTTTCGGTTTCTGATCCAGTATATGCACATGATATGGAATATGATGACGAAAGTTGCCTTGTCTATACACCGAAGTGGTGGTTAATATGTTTAAATGAAGGCAGAGAAAGAGCTGATACTGAATTATATTTAGAATATAAAAGACAACAAAATAATTGGATTATAGAAAAGGATTGAATACTCACTTATTGAATATATAATGATTAAAAGGAATTTAAATGGAACTATCTAAAAATTTTACTTTGGCTGAACTATGCAAAAGTCAAACAGCGACCAGGCATAATATTATTAATATTCCTACAGACCAGGATATTATTAATAATCTTATAGCTGTATCAAATAATATTTTGCAACCTATAAGAGATAATTTTGGAATACCATTTAGTCCTAACTCTGGTTATAGATCACCAGAATTAAATCAACTTCTAAAATCAAAACCTACTAGCCAACATTGTAAAGGTGAAGCTGTTGATATCGAAGTACCAACTATTAGTAATTTAGATTTAGCAAACTGGTGTAGTGTACATTTAAATTATGATCAGATTATATTAGAATTTTATAAAGAAGGAGAACCAAAATCAGGCTGGGTTCATATATCTTTTAGTTTAGAAAACAATAGAAAAAAATATTTATCTTTCAACGGAAAACAATATAAGGAAATGAAATAATGGCATTAACATCTTTAATAGCACCAGCTACAAAATTAATTGGTAAATTTGTAAAAGACAAAACAAAACAAATGGAACTGGCTCACGAAATAAGCACAATGGCAGAGAAACACAGTCAAGAACTTGCATTGGCTCAAATAAAACTAAACACCGAGGAAGCTAAAGGCAACTGGTTTCAGTCGTCTTGGCGACCTTTAATTGGTTGGATATGTGCAATGTCTTTAGGTATAAACTTTATGATTGTTCCTATTTGTGCTGGATTTGGAATAACTATACCCCAAGCAGATATGTCAATAATGATGCCATTGTTATTGGGTATGCTTGGTATAGGTGGTTTGAGAACTTTTGAAAAATATAAAAAAGTAGATACTAAAGGAAGTGTAGGTAAAAAATAGAAAAAGAAAAAGATTTAAAAAGAATCAACAAACAATTAATAGAATTTTTTGAAAAATACGGAAATGAAATTCCAGAGGAGGATTTATTAGGAATTGATAATGCTTGGAGTAAAATACATAATTGGTTAAATGATGAAAAAGACAATAAAAAATTTTAAAAAATATCAATATTGATTATGATAGCAAATCGGATTACAATACATTCTACTATTCAACATAAAGGAGGTTAATATGCCATATCATACTGGTAAAGGATCACATTCAAAAGGAATGAAGAAAAAAGGTAAAAAGAAGAAAAAGAAAATGGGTAAGAAAAAAAGATAGTGGTTAAAGTTGCATCAATAAAAAAATTTACTAAAGACCTTACTCCAAGACAACGCAAAACTATGAATCGTCATGCTAGACACCATAGTTTAAAACACATGAGGTCTATGGCTAATGCTATGAAAAAAGGTGCTACATTTGGTCAAGCACATACTAGAGCAATGAGGTCAGTTGGAAAATGAATGGATTTACTACAACTGCAACCATATCGGAACTTATAAACAAAAGACCTATTAAAAGAAAAAGAAAACGAACAAGAACACGCAATAAAAAGGTTTTAAGAGCCACACAGAAACTTTTAAGACTTTCCTAACACAAAATACCTACCCTCAAAAAAAACCCTAGCTTTCATTGGCTAGGGTATAGGTTTATTATTATTATGATTAAACCTTAAATGAGGAGAAATAAGGTAGTATTCATTATATAGAGCAAGTTGCAAAAATACAACAATATAAAATTTACATAATTTGACAAAAAAATGTCTGAAAAGTGTATTTATATATGAGATAACAATAATTAAGAGGAAAAAAATGAAATATTTAATAAATTTAGTAACGAAAGAAAATGGCTTTTCAGAAGTTATAGATTCTGAATTATCAACTATTCGTGATATAGATATATCTATAGTTATGAAAGATAAAGCAAAAGCAATAGAAAAAGCAAAAGAACTTTATATAAATTACTTAATAAAACAAATAGAAGGTAATAAGTCTGGAATATTTAAAGCAATTAAAGTAGTTCCGATTTATTCAACTGTTATACAGAATACAGATTGTGAAGTAGTAGATTATTCTGATTACATATATAAAAAACCTACTGTGTCATAAATATCACACTAAAAATTATTTTTGTAATTATGAAAATAAGTATTGAATAACCTAAAAATTCTGCTAGGTTATTAATAATGAAGATATTTAATAATAATAATGAAAAGGGGTTTTTTATGAAACATTTAAGAGAAAAAATTTTATTACAAGCTAAAAAATATTTTGCTAAATACGATATGGCTTGTAGTTTTGATTTTAAGTTTACTAATTACAATGATAATTCTTTGAACATAGAATTAGTTTATGGAAGTGAATTACACGATTGGATTAGAAGTAGAGAAGAATATGACACAGAAAAAGTTATGGACATATTTGGTTTTAAGAATGATGAAAATTATTCTTGGGAGTGGGTAGATACTAACAATAT
>CENQ01048839.1_pt1 | contig 10490 bp, 22 predicted proteins | sample 356171 | NCBI WGS metagenome assembly CENQ01 (sample SAMEA2619802, study PRJEB7988) | marine metagenome | biome: marine biome (ENVO:00000447); feature: surface water layer (ENVO:00002042); material: "saline water (ENVO:00002010), including plankton (ENVO:xxxxxxxx)" | depth 5 m
CTGGTAACCGGTGCGACGTTTACATCCGATGGATCGGTGGCCGTGAAGCGTAGCGACAAGGGAAAGAAGGTCGCTCGTTACATCACAGGCCATGCAGGGATACCTTTCCTGCGGTTTGAGGGCATCACAAGCACCATCGAAGCCCCAAGCCCGTACAGCATTGACGTTGTTACCGACGCTAAATGGTGGCGTTTCGGTGAGAAGGTCGCTGCAACAAATGAAGTAACAGGAATACCGTTCGTTGTTCGGTACGACGCTTACATCAACTCTGTTGATGAGGCTGTCGTCGGCTGCAACCTACGGACATTCACACAACTATTAACCAAGTATCACAACTGAGGAGCAATAAAATGCCTTTACCTTCCGTAGCAGGAGAGTTTGGTGTCGTTGGTAACCCTGAACTGCGGTTCAGCAACAGCGGCAAAGCATGGATCAAGATACGCGGCGTAGCCAAAAGCCGTAAGCGTGGGGCCAACGGTGAATACACCGACGGTGACTCCACATTCATTGACATCATCGCTTTCGATCATCTAGCGACCAACCTGACAGAGCAGAACCTCGCCGCAGGGGACAGCATTACCGTCACCGGTCGTCTAGCCATGCGTGAGTGGGAGCACGAGGGACAGAAGCGCACCTCGTACCAGATCACCGCTGAAACCGTTGGAATGAGCCTGCGGTGGAAGCACTACGGCTCAGGCTCGTCATCGTCCATGAGCGTTGATGATGTCAAAGCGTCTCTCGGTGCAGAGCAACTAGAGGACGTACCGTTCTAGTGTCCCAAGGTTGGGACAGCCAACTCGCGCCGGTTGTGGCATGTACGTCACGGCGCGGAAAGGAGCATGTTCGATGGATCGCAAAAAAGAAATAACCGCAGCACGGACAGAAGCCGTGAAGCGTTTAGTAAACATGTACCCTGAAGATTTCTACGCTCTTAAGAGTGCTGTCTACGCTGAGCGTGGCATCTGGGTAAAAAGACGGCTCACAGGCGAGATGAAACGGCAACGTGATATCGCCGATGCTAAAGCGTTCCTTGCATTAAACGGAGAGTCCGAATAAAGTAGTTCCCCCAGGTGGGAGATTGGCGACCACCTGGGGGAGTAGCCCAGCGAGATAGCCGCTGGTAGATCAGATTGTATCTGCCTGTGTCTATCTCCTCAACACGAGGAGGTATCAGTTGAGTATCAAAGTCATGTCGTGGGTGTGGGATAAGTCCCCATACGACGGCAAGGTTCTACTCATGCACTTGGCCTTAGCCGATTACGCTAACGATGATGGTGTCTGTTGGCCTAGCCAAGCATCACTATCCCGCAAGGCCCGTTGCACCGTCCGTTATGTGCGTGAAGGCATACAACGCATGAAAGATGATGGGTACTTGGAAGTGCTTATTGAGTCCGATGGAATACACACAAATCGGTACAAACTCTTACAGGGGAACTCAGTTCCGGTGCGGCACACAGAAGCCGTAGGGGAGGAACTGGACGACCGTAGGGGAGGAAATCCTCTGCCTAAGAACCGTCAAGAACCATCAAGAACCTATAAGTGTCCATACTGCCGATCAACGAAACAGAAGCATTACTGCTCAGCGATGAACATGAGGATGGGATGATGGAAGCACAAGACGGTGCTCTGTACACAGCGATGTGGGGCGGGGCCAAGGAAGTGTTCAGTCTTGTCGGTGTTGAGGACTTTGATCCTGGTGACCGGCAGCGACTAGCCGAAATCATTGAGCGTGGCTTGCTGGAGCAAGACCCAGCGGACCTGAGCCAATATTGCTACGACGAGGCGTTACGCCTTGGTAGCCCTTCCCATGTGTTCGTGGCGCAGATAATGACCGGTGGCTTCACAGCCAGCCCGAAGTATTACGCGGAGAAGGTCAGGCAGGAGTCAGCCAAACGGTACGCCGTTGAGGTTCTGACTCGTGGCTTGAGCCGACTCAACTCAAACGAGTCCATGCCCGACGACATCGCTATGGAAGTCAGGGCAGCACTTGAGTCCATGCCGCAACCAGGGAACATCGAAGATGACACCTGGACGCTTGCCGACATCATGGGCCTGGAAGCACCGGAGGACACGTTCACCATTCCGAAGATGCTCCGCAAGAACGAGCGTCTCGTCCTGACCGGCAAGGAGGGCGGCGGCAAGAGCGTGTTCGTGTACCAGATGCTCACCGGTGCAGCGTTCGGAGTGGATACGTTCACGACGGACAGGTACGAGCCTAAGCGGGTGTTGTTCCTTGACGTGGAGAACAACGAGTTCCAAGCGAAGAACAACCTGGACAAGATCGTGCCGACACTCAGGGATATCGCTCCTGATGTGCAACCGGAGTGGCGGTCCATGAAACGCCGCGTCGTGAACCTGCTGGAGACACGAGACAAGTCCGATGTGATCCGCAGGATCATGCACTACGCACCAGACGTCCTGTACATGGGCACGGCGTACAAACTCACAGATGTCACCGATGAGACGCACAGGGCTGTCCGTGCGATCCAAGGTGTCGTGGACAAGATACGTTCAGAGTTGGAGTGCAGCGTCATCATCGAACACCACGCCGGTCACGGGACCATGAACGACCGCAACAACATGCGCCCAGAGGGATCGTCGTATTGGCTGCGGTGGCCTGACTTTGGCTACGGCATGATGCCGCTACAAACCGATGGGCCACGGCTCATGCGGTTCACAGCATGGCGCGGTGACCGCGCTACCGACAGGGAGTTCCCCGTCGCTGTAAAGCAGGGACCGGCGTTGCCTTGGGTTCCCGTGTATGCGGACGAGTGGGAGGTCCTGTACTCAGATCGGTATGACAAGTAGGTGTCCCAAGGTTGGGACAGAAGGGGAGTCATGTACCAGACAACAGAACAGTATTGCGACTTTCACGAGTCGTGGAACACAGACGAGTATCCGTGCCCATGCTTGGTCCTTTGGAAGCAAGATCAAGAGCAAGCGTGGCAGGACATCGCTGACGACATGGCGTTTGAGTCATGGCGTGAGGACAACCGATGAGACGTTGCGGGTGGTGTTGTACCGCCCACCACGACTCTTGTAAACCGTACGTAGTTGGACCCATCGGACAAATCTGGTGGTGTGAATGTGATTGTGTTGGTGAAGAAGAAAGGGAGAAGCAACATGGAGAACATGCAACAGCCGAGTCTGTTCGATCCGCGGAAAGGGCGGCACAAGACGAACGATTGGGCAACAAGCGTCGCCGCCGCAGAAAAAGTAGCGTATAGATCAGGGACGCAGAAGTATCACTTGCTCAATGCCTTCAGGGAGGCGTACCCAAATGATCTGACAGACGAGCAGGCAGCGGAGGCTGCGTGTATTTCGCTGACCTCTGAGTACAGTAAACGGTGCGGTGAACTCCGCGAGGACGGTGTTATATCGGTAGTGTGGATTGCCGATGATGTGCCTAAGACCCGTTCCGGTGCAGCAGGTATGCAGCGGATCGTGAGTATCTACATACCGGAGGACGAGCGATGATCGCAGCAGTCGTGCTTAGTGGAGTGCTGGCGTTGTCACCTGGCTACACCCATCCAGCGGACATGCCAGACGCACAAGACATGCGTGGCTTTGAGCCGTCGTTGTATCAAGGCAAGTGGTACGACAAGAAGTGGGAGCGTAACCGCAAGTGCATTATGAAGCGCGAGTCCCGCTTTGACTATCGTGCGGCGAACAAGAGTTCGTCAGCGAGAGGCGCGTATCAGTTCCTTGATAGCAAGTGGCGCGTGTCGCTAACGCATATGCTCATGCCAGAGCATAAAGATCGGAAGAAGGAAGTGAAGGCTCTCCGAAAGAAGCCGATCCACAAGTGGAGCCGGTATTGGCAGGACGCAGCCTTCTACGTTGCTTGGCAGAACGGCAAGGGCGCTAAGCATTGGTACTACCCAGGGAGTAACTGCATTGGCTGAGTACATAACACCTAGCGATTTCAAGCCAAAGCCGCTACCGCGTGAGATGCAATACAAGTTCTGCCCTCATTGCGGGTTCCGTGGCTACCCAACAAACAAGTACCTGTATCGCTGTGGGCAACAAGACTGCGGCAGATACTTCTAATGACCAATCCACAGAAAGCGAAAGGATCAGCATATGAACGACTCATCAAAAAAGGGCTCAAAGCAGCAGGATTCGATGACGCTGAACGTACCCGTGCCGGATGGAGCGACGACAGGGGGGACATACACGGTGTCAGTCACCCTGACCTGGGAGCCTTCACCTTTGAGTGTAAAAACCACAAGACGCTCGCCCTCGCGGGATGGGTCGCTGAGTTGGACCGAGAGCGACACGCGAATGGTGGAGGACTTGGTGCGGTCATCCACAAGAAAAAAGGGGAAACGGAAGCCGACGAGCAGTACGCGACGCTCCCATTCTGGATGCTGGTGCAACTCCTCCGATGGGCGGGATACCGATGAAGTTCACAGGTAAGACCCGTCACTTGATACAGGATCGGGCGAAGCACCGTTGCGAGTTGTGCGGTACTGCGATCCGTGAAGCCGGTCAGATACATCACCGGAAGCCACGCGGGATGGGAGGGACGAAAGACCTTGAGTCGCGGTCAGCGGCTAACGGCCTGTACGTCCACCTGAAGTGTCACGCGAAGATTGAGAGCGAACGGTGGAAGGCGTACCAGAATGGCTGGCTAGTCCGACAATACGACGCTAGTGAGAAAACACCCGTACTGATGTGGGATGGATGGAAAACCCTGAACGCCGATGGTACGCTCGCAAACGTCTCCTCATCAACACGCCTGACCGGAGGGTGACAAGCGGTTGCTCACTCTCCGGTCAGGTTCCTGAAGCCAACATCCCAAGGACGGTTGATCCTGTTCCTGCGGAGGGGAAAGCCTTTCTTATCGGCCCAGGTTCGTGACCAAGACTCAATGCTGGATCGGTCTTTACCGGTGGACTCTTGCAGACTCGTTGTCGTGACTCCATCACGAGCGGCGTAAGCAGCCTCGTTCCTAATATCGGTAAGGCGTTGCCGTATCAAGATAAGAAGATCAGCGGCATGAGTCATGCGTTCTTTACTGTCAGGGATTTGTTCTAAAGCGTAGAAAAGGTCAAGTGCCATTTGTTCCAGGTCGCGGTATTTGACATACATACCGATAGGGTATACCATTGGGGTAACGAGTTGTAAAGGAGACAACTGTGTATAACCTTACGAATGAGCAGTACGAGCAGTTACTAAAGCCGCTCAACCCAAGCCGCGTAGCAAAGCGGAACCAAGCAGGACGCAGCCTGTCCTACCTAGAAGCATGGGATGTCAAAGCCCACCTCATCCGCATATTCGGGTTCGGTGGATGGTCGTGGCATGTCAGCACAGCCGATCAAGTCTTTGAGCAAGAGAAGGACGGTAAGTGGAACGTCGGCTACAAAGTCATCGGCACTCTCACCGTGGACGGCGCTATGTACACCGAAGCCGCAGTCGGCTCGTCCACGCTGCCCCAGCGCGGCGAGGCACACGACATGGCAGTCAAGACCGGTGAAAGCGATGCGCTTAAGAGAGCCGCTATCAACCTCGGCACACAGTTCGGCCTGTCGCTGTACAACAACGGCGACCTGAACGATGTAGTGAAAAAGACCCTCCGTGTCCCAACATTGGGACAGGGAGACGCACCCACCGCTTGACATGGCCGGTGGATTTGGACGGAGCGTGGCCCCGGCTCCAGCGAACACGGGGCACACACAAATGACAAAAGGAGAACCAAGTGGATATTGCAACGAAAATCGTTGAGAGCCTGAGCGCGTGGGAGTCACAATCCCCCCGCAGCCAGCAAGCACGCGACGGCATCCTAGGGCCGTCAGACATCGGTTTCTGCCGACAGAAAGCCGTACTAATGACCACGGCAGTACAACCCACCGACGACCCGCCCAAGTGGTCAGCCGCAGTAGGCACAGCCGTCCACAACTACGTGGAGCGAGCGATCAAACTCAGTCACCCTGGCTGGCTTGTAGGCAGCATTGACGAGATAGAAGTGACTGCGACGCTCCCATCCGGCGCGAAGATCAAGGGACACCCCGACATCGTTATCCCGTCAGACAACACTGTCATTGACATCAAGACCGTAGACGGGCTCTCCTACGTGCGGAACCAAGGCGTGTCCCTGCAACACAAGTATCAGCGTCACCTGTACGCGCTAGGGCTCATCGAAAAGGGGCTGCTGGACTCAACCAAGCCAATCATCGTCGGCAACCTCTACATGGATCGTTCAGGTAAGGAGCCGGAGCCGCTGCTCCTATCAGAAGAAATGGATAACACCCTGACAGCAGAGATTGACATGTGGGTAGAGGATGTTATCTACGCTGTCAAAAACAAGGAGGATGCAAGCCGCGATATTGCATCCCCCGTCTGTGAACGGATATGTGAGTTCTTCACCGTATGCCGTGGCTCCTTACCTGACGAGGAAAGCGACATCATTAGCGACCCAGAACTCATAAACGCTGTGGACGCATACGTGCGGGGACGCGAAATGGAGAAAGAAGGCTCCTCGCTCAAGAAGTCAGCCCAAGTACACCTAGCCGGTGTCAGCGGCAGCACAGGGACACATCAAGTTCGCTGGACAGAAGTACAGCCAACGGTTGTAGAGTCCTTCCAAAAGCAGGGCTACATGCGGATGGACGTTCGCAAACTACGTGGCCGGTAAGCCCCCGCGTAACCCACCTTATGCGGGATGAGGCAGGTCGGGAGAGCCTTTACTCCTTTCACTCTCCCGGCCTGTCGCAATAAAGGAGAACCCATGACGCAGGAAATCAAGCAATGCTGGGCCTACGGGCCACAGGGCCGCTGCACCCACCCAGCAGGACACCCAAACGACCACGTAATCGAATACACCTGGACCGACAGCGAGTGCGTAACCCCAGGTGTCCCAACCTTGGGACAGGGCCAACCCGCGCAGGCTATGGCAGGTACGTCAAGCGTTATTGACCAGCCGGAACCTTGCGTATCGTGTGGTCACATGCACAAGAGCGATGCGTGTAAGTGCGGCTGTTACGCTCACATATAGACATCATGGATGAGACAATGGAGTTCGCGGAGTATGCGCTTTGTAGTCAGGTTGATCCTGAGTTGTTTTTCCCTGAGCATGGGCATAACAACAGGCCAGCATTGGCTATCTGTGAAAAATGTCCGGTGAAGGCAGAATGTTTGAGTTACGCGGTGCAGAGGCCTGAACTACTTGGTGTGTGGGGTGGGGCTACGGTCCAGCAGCGGATACGGATGAGGCACGCTAATCCGCATCTTCGTCGTAGTCGGGGTCCACGGCCTGCCAGGTATTAGTTTCTAGCATTGACACTAGGGACTCTTTCCACAAGACACCGACCCGCTTGATGAGGTCGTCCGCTACGTCAGGGTTCCACGACGCTCCTTCAGCGGTCAGAGTCACCGTTAAGTCACCGTACTGAAGCCGACAGATCAGGCTCCTCGTGTTAGTCGGCATCATATCTCGCTAATGCGTCGTGCATGAGAAAATACGCTACGCCGTCCACAGCGTTATCCCTGGCGTACCCCGCCTTGCTGCGGCTTATCTTCACCAGCACCATCATCAAAGCAACGTCCATAGCGTTTATGTCCACACCGAGGAAGCCGCTCCACATTTCAGCGATACGGGACAGGTTCTCGTCGTAGTCGCCATACTGCTCGTTCCGGTCCTCATCTACCAGGCGCAGAGCGTCAACGGCGATTGTCGGGTCAGTCATCAAGCCAGACCTGATACTGCGACGAGACTCTTCCTTCTCGTGGGTTGATGAAGTGGAGACGCTGCGAAGGGACTGCGGATGAAGCCAATCCGACTGCGGCGTACCGGTTGTCTGACTCTGTTGATCCGGTCCCATAGATTGCTCCTGCTCCGTCTGCGAGGCTTGATTGGTAGTGCGTGTGGTAGTGCCCAACATATACGTCTCTGAAGTCCCACGGGTACGACCCGCTTCTCCACCGGTTGACGTGGTTCGTGATCGTGTTCGTTGACGCAAAGCCGCTGCGTCCAATCTCGTCTCCGTGTATAAGTAGCGCCCTGTAAGCGCCGACCTCAACCCGCTGTATATCTTCACCGGAATCCTCCCAGATGACGTTCGCTCCGCTGGACTTCAGTATTTGGCGAGCCAACTCGTAAGTCATCCGGTCAGCGTTATCTGACCTGGGTACAGCGTCACGCCTGCTGCCGAGCCGCCCGTGATTTCCCCACTCACCAATGACAGTAACTTTTGGGTATATTGCCATAGCCCTGTGAATAACCTCAACGATAAGGTTAGAGACAGTCACGAACTGCTCAAACAAGGTCGCGTCAATCTCGTATGGCTGAGTCGGGAAGTTAAACAACCCCTCAATCATGTCTCCACCGAACAAAATAACGACCTCATCTACCGGATGATGCTTACGCTGTACCTCTGTGATCTTGGTGGCTTTATCCACAAACCTGTGGACGCGCTTGTGCATAACCTGAGAGTTGTAGGAAGGCGTGAGTTTCGCGCCCTGCCAGTCCGTCAAATGCCATAATGCGACCTCAGAACCGGCCTTAGAGCGGCTTTTAGCCACCTTGGGTGATTTGGGTAGGGGGTGGGATAAAACAGCGTCACGGGCCGCCTCAATAGTGGCCTCAACCAAATGATCCGTCTTAGCCTTAGCCTTCTTCAAATCCCTCTGAGTCCTGACCAGGGCAGCCCGTAAATCCTCAATCTCCTGCTGCTGCGCTAAGCCCTCCTCGCTGAACTTATCTTTAAGACTCATCAGCCATACACACCCTCCGGTGGCGGCGCACCGAGGTTTCCCCGACCTTTAAGCCCTCAGACTTCATAATCTGACTAATGCCCAAAGCACTAACAGTCTTGTCCTCCAAGGCACTCTGCAAGGCTTTGGATTCTGACTCAGGCAAAGTAGTTAGGAACTTGCAAGTTACGCACCCTACGCCGGGGGAAGGCCGTTTGTAGTCAGCAAATCGGTCGGCAAGACTCATACCTCTTACCTCTCGTAATGGTTACGGTCCTTTAGACCATACTCTGCGAGCACCACTTAATAACCATTCCCACGAGTATTGAGTGTCTATTTTCCGGCTAGTCCAGTCTTTATGATTGGCGAGCCTATACTTAGTGCCCTCCCACTTAGCGGCCTCACGAACAGCACAATGCAAACGCCGCAACGCTTTCCTCTCAGCAAGGCTAAAATCCTTCTTCAAGCCCTTACTGACTACCTCTGTTCCCCAGGTCCCCCAATTCGCCATGTTGTCGGGGATACCCCAACGACCCCAGCGGCTGCCCTTGAACGAGCCACGACCGGCGTGCCACACAGGGCCGCAGGAACAAATGTACGTATGACCGTCGCTGTCAATCACCGCATTAGCGTAAGGAACTCTTGTGCTTCGGTGGATGACATACTGAACCACCCCTGGGTTCCCGTTCGGGTCCTTTGAGTCCCCACCAGCCGTGTGATGCGCGATAGCCATGACCGGGTTATTGCCCTTGCCGTACCGCCAGCGACCATTATGACGCTTAGTCCACCCATCAACGAACGTGACATTCTCAGCGCCCAGCCACTTCACACACGACTTCTTCAACCTGCGCTGAAACGCGCTCACCGATCCTCCCAAGTCGTCCCAACAATGTCCTTCACAGCCTTCATCTGGCCCTCAATCGCACGCTGATCGAAAGCGATCTGATTCACGCGGTCAGCGAGGCTAGTGCCACCATTCGGGAACAACTGATATTCGACACGCTCAAGCCGGTCACTAATCGTGCGGCCCTGACGGTCAACACCGAGCATCTGGTCAATACGGTGAATGGCTTTATACGTGGTGTAACCAAACTTAATTACGACCAGCAGCGCAACAACTATCGCTGAAACGCCAATAAGCCACTCCACGACCATGTAGTCGGTGATATCCACGACTCAACGCTCTTCAGGCTCCTCGCCAGAAGGCGGGAGGTCAGGAGTCAAGTGCGTGAGAGCGAGCGTAGGCGCAAGAACCGCAGCAATAGCAGCGATCCACAAAGGCGCACTAGCCTCACTAATCACACCGTAAGCGACCAGCAGCGGGACAACAGCCAGAGCGATCCCGTACAGCCACTTGCGTCCCTCACGAGACATCAACTTATCTATCATGGGGTTTCTTCAACCTCTTCAACGACGGGAGCGACGAACTCATCCGCTGCCGCGTCGTAAGTGAAACCAATACCTGCGTACCGACCACGGCGAGCACCCAAGTACGAGGTATCCAACCAAGTACCCGGTAAGCCAATCCCGTTGCAGTAGGCCGTGATCTCGCTGTCGTTATCGTTGCAGTACGGGATCACGATTACTTCCCGAACGATCCCGTCCTCAACGCGAGCCGCGTGAGCGTTTTCTGAGTGTGACATTACTTTCCTCTTCCTAGATTGCGTACCTGATGATTACGATTCCGCTGCCACCGGAGCCGCTGTAAGCACCGCCGCCACCACCTGTATTGGCAGTTCCGTCATTACCCGTGCCGCTGACAACGCTGTCACCGCCACCGCCTGCGCCGCCGGAAC
>CENQ01023438.1_pt1 | contig 10479 bp, 11 predicted proteins | sample 356171 | NCBI WGS metagenome assembly CENQ01 (sample SAMEA2619802, study PRJEB7988) | marine metagenome | biome: marine biome (ENVO:00000447); feature: surface water layer (ENVO:00002042); material: "saline water (ENVO:00002010), including plankton (ENVO:xxxxxxxx)" | depth 5 m
CAGTTTCGTTCTCTACTGGTAAGTTTAAGCTCCTTGTCTATCTTCTGCTGTACCTGTTTTAGTAACTTCTTTACTTCATCCATGTCAGAGATAATGTACTGCATGTAATCAACAATCGCATGACCATAGTTTTCGTTTAACTGATGGTCAAACATAGTCTTACCTTCCTCGGTAGAAATAATGTTTTGATTTGTGTAAGGGATGCTAAACTCAATGATACGCATCATCTCTCCATCAGGAGAGTTCTTTTCTATCTCTAGCTTTTGATAAAACGATGCGTTAGACGTAGTTAATGAAATAGTATTCCAAGTAATTTTATTTACACGTAATTTGTTTTCGTACGGGTCGCCCTTGTCTTTACCCTTTCCTTGTGATGCTAGGTAAGCAAACTGAGAAAGCACCTCTGGTTTCATGTTGGTAAGCTCGTCCATTGTGTTTACCACGTTGTTAAGTAGCCCTAGCTTAGTAATCTTAGCTACTGCGGTGTCCTCTGGGTTACCTAATAACAGTTCAGGGTGACCGCATACACTGTTAGCCATCCGCAATACAGTTGTCTTACCTGTACCTGCGCTGCTATGTATAAGGTTGATAAGTGCCCCTTTCTGTCCTGTAAACTTGAGTAAGGGTGCGCCGAATCCGGTTAGTGCAGCAAAGGCTTGCACCTCAAGGCCCGGACGGTCATACAGGTTCATCACCTCTTTCCATTTTTCTAAAGTCCCTGCTGAGTCCATGTAGGGAGCGATAGCCTCAGTAACACTAGATGCAGGAGTGTGATATACACCGTCTACAGTTATCTCCCTCTCTCCTACTACAAATTTTGTATCGTTTTCATGCCATCCAAATTGTACTCTCATAATATCTGCCTTTCTTTTTACCTGTAACTCCTTGATTGATTTAATAATAAACTGTGTTATTAACTTAGCTTGCGACTCGTGAGCTACTACACCATGCTTGGCAAGTTCTCCCTTGAGTGCGCGACTCTCGGTTATAATCTTGTTCTGTATTACAAAGGTTTTTACACCGTCTTGCGGAGTCTTAAGTACGAATACCGCAACGTCACCCAGTTCAGGGTCACACATCCTTTTCTTTACATATAAATCGTGTTCGTAAACTAACGTATCTTCCCCATCTCCTTGTATATAAATGCCACCGTTAGCCCCTCTAAAGTAAGGTTCGGGGTATTTGATGGTCGAGGTGTTGTCTCTCTCAACTTCTGACCCTAGCTTTATAGGGTTATCCATCTCAGTGCCTAAGTGTGGGCAACCTTCACAACCTTTGGGGTTATTCTTTTGGAACTGTTCGCACGAGTGCGGTCCTTTTATAGTAGATACTTTCCGTTCAACTGCTTCAGGGTCATAGTCTGGATGCCCCTTGGATAACTTGTGTATAGCTGTGTGCTTGTCTTTACAGTGCCATGCGATAGAGAGTGCATTGAACCATCGAGGTTCAGATAAGGTCTTGCGGTTTCGGTAGCAGTCTATGAGTTGTCTGCACCCATCGTTACCGAGCTGCATTATCCTAGAGAAACTACTTGTCTCATTCTCAGATAATAATTTTTCAAGAACGCTTAGTTCACGTCTTGAAGGTTCTACTTCAATAGCATCTTCTTCTACACCCAACAGCTCTCTTATCTCATCAAAAGAATAGCGCGTAGCTTCGTGCCGTACTGTTACTTCAGCAGGAGTAGCACGCTTATGGTTAAAAGTTTTAGGTACACGCAGAATACGAGCAGGTTCAAAAACTCGTGGGTCAGCACAGAGACCTTGTTTAATACACACTTCTTTAAAACGGTCAGCAACAGGAATCCATTTTTGCTTGGGTATTTCCTCAGTAAACGACCAGTATGCGTGCCATCCGTACCCTGAACTGACTAGGGTAGGTGGCTCTAAACCTACGACAGAGATAAATTTATTAAGTGCCTTGAGTCCTTCTGTTTGTGTTTCGTAACCTTCTGGTAGCCCCGTGGAAGGTTCGATCTTTTCAGATTTACCCTCCCCACAATCTATGTCTAACCATAGAGCTTGTAATGATTCTACATGAACTGCTTTCCTGCCACCTTCAGGTAACGGTTTACTAGCATCTTCTTTATACTTACCACAACCAAAGAAAACATTTTGGTTTGCTGCCTTCATGTGTTCAAAGTAAGTGGTAAGCTCCTCTTTATCTTTCGTAAACTTAGTGTGTATATTTTTGTTAGCATCTATACCGACCGCACAATACCATCCGCCTTCAGGCACAACATGGGATATGAGGTCAAAGTCATTCATATTATTTTTAGGGGGCAGTTACCCCCCGATTCCTCTCGGTTAAATTAATATCAAACTATTCAGAGTAAGAGTCTAATAACTCTTCAATAGTTGCGTTGAGATCAGGGTGCGGTTCATGTGTGCCTATAAACCAGTTATAAACAGTTTGTCTACTAACCCCCAACTGGGAGGCAACTTCGGCAACAGGTATCTCTTGCTTAATGCAAGCCTTGCCTAGTTTGACTCCCAATGAAGATCGGTTAGCCTGTTTATTTAGACTAACGAGCCGCGTTGTATATCCGTAGCTCATTAGCTATCGTCACTCCCCCACTCATCAATGATATTAGAGAGGTCATCGTCATCATCTTTTGGTGGTTTCTCTTTCTTCTTTGGACGTTTAGTAGGTTCAGTAACCTCGTCATCGTCATCATCAAAAGGATCAGAAGATGTTTCTTTCTTGGGTGTATCATCCTCAAACATGTTGTCAGAAGATTCTTTCTCTTCTACTTGCTCGAAAGGACTGGGTGCATCACTAGCTGAGAAACCATCAGTCTTTTCAAAAGGAGAAGGTGCTTGGTAAGGAATGTAGTCTATGACTTGTATTCCCTTTAAACGTAAACTGACACTGTGACCATTCATGTCATACGGCACAAATTCCACAGCTATACATACTATGCTACCTGTGGTAAGTAAAAACCCTTCAGGAAGCTCGGCGTTTTGAGAGTCATACTGAGGAGGAGCCTTAGTTACTTTGTTGTTGTAAGAAGCCTTAATTTTAGCCGACCCGACAAAGTTCCCATCATCATCCTTCTTAAACGGTAGCTCCAGTTTCTCAGGCCACGAATCCTTACGTGCCTTGTCATACGCAGCAGCCATTGGCTGATACAGTTCTTTTGCCTGTGCCTTGGTCATAACAAAATCAAGTTCATAACAAGCACCATCATCGGTAGCTTCGCAAGGCACACTTTTACCTTTTGGTCCCGCCTTCTTATCAAACCTATAAGGTTGATCTAACCTTGGGTATAGTGCTTTTACATTATTAATAATATATTTATCATTGCTCATAAAGTTTTCTTCCTTCATGGTTTCAAACGGGTTTCTTGGAATAGCAGCATCTTCAACTACCTGCTGCACCTCTACCAACTCATCTTCCGCCAACGGACGAGATGGTTTGAAATACATTTTAGAAATCCCGCTTTTCTCTCCAAAATATATTTCTGTTAAAACATTTTCTACTTCTTCGTTGTTACTCTGTAAGTAGTCAATGTACTTATTTAAGTTGAACCTGTTGGTGTCTCTTGAAAACAAACTGAGCGCACCTATTCTAAGTTCGTATACTTCTGGCTCGTAAGGTATTACTAGTTTAATAACTGTAAAAAACTTACAAGCTGTCCCGCGCCTGTACCCCCCTTGTTTAATATTCCTAATGCAATCAATACAACGTGTTGACTGCTGTGTAGTAGAAGGCACTTCATCGTCAGGAAAATCTGCATCGAACGACCAACATAGTAGTTTGTCATCCTCGTAGTAATTCCGAGACAAAGTACCTCTATCTACAATCACTGCTTGAATACTAGTAAGAGGTTCATACGTGGACGGATGTATAAAATACCCGTCCTGAACATTAAGCCTAGTCATTTCTTCGTAGGCTTCTTAGCTGGCTTGCGAATCGAAACTACGTACTTACGATTAGTCTGCAAACCGGGAGGAGATAATTTAGGATTATCTTCAAGAAATTCTTTCACGTTTTTATTGTGAAGCCTTCTTTCTAGCAGATGCGGTGCTTTATGCTTTAACACAAAGTTGTGCATCTTTTCCCAATCGCTAGTCCAAAACGTTGAGGATACTCGCCGTGAGACTGTACCCATCGGTGTCTTAAGACTGTCTACGTTCTCCTTCTCACAAAGAGCAAGAAGTTTCTCATTGATCTTCTCTTGCTTCTCTTTGAGTTCCTTTATTTCATCTTCCCTTTTCTGAATGGCCTCGCGTAAATTCATAAACGCACCGACCATTTGATCTACTGGTAACTTTTTCATCGCTCCTCCTGTAAAAGTAGGGACGAGTAGTTTACCAGTCTCCTTTACATTGTCAAGCACCTAACTCTTGTCTGTACAAATCTATAATCTTATTGTGGTTAGTGATGTTGTTTTGCAGCATCCTGTACAACCTGTTCTCAACTGGGCTACCTTCTATATGCACCACAGTCATCGGGTTGTGTTGGCCCGGCCTGTCTATCCTTGCGTTAGCTTGTAGGTATGTCTCTACGCTAGTAACAGGAGCGTACCAAATAACAGTGTTAGCAGCAGTAAGGGTTAAACCATGAGAAGCTGCTTGTGGCTGTATTATAAGGACATGCGGATCAGTCTTTTCTTGGAAGTCCTTAATTATCTGAGTACGTTTATTAACTGACACCTTACCTGAAATGATGTCACAGCTAATGTTAGCCTTGGTCAAAAAGTCTTTTAGTAATTCTATGGTATGTGTAAAAGGTACGAACACCAGCACTTTGTGAGAGGACTCTTCTATTACCTCTTTAACTACTTTCAAACGGTTCTTTACATCAAACTCTATGACTTCTTTTTCGTCTGAGTAAACCGCACCACCTGAAATTTGAAGTAGTTTGTTTAAGTTCGTAGCTGCATTGACAGAGGTAACCTGCTCTCCATCTGCTTCCATTACCATCTGGTCTTTAAGAAGTTTGTAGTAAGTCTCTTGTTGTTTGGTTAGCGGAGCATTTCTCTCCACGTAAGTAACAGGAGGTAAGTCCAGACATTGATCTTTCTCAAAACGAATGGCGGGTTGCAGTGCTTCGTGTACTGTTTTATCTGAATCTGATTTAGGTCGCCAAGTAAACTGAGTGACCTTGTACATCACCTTGTCTCTGAATTGCCCAAAGTATTTAGGCACACCGTCAGGGTTAATCAGCTTTGCAAGACCAAACGCATCGACAGGCGATTGAGCTGCTGGAGTACCTGTAAGCATCCAAAGCCACGGGACATCCTCAACTATTGCTTTGAGTGTTTTCCAACGATTAGTCTGTGCGTTTTTATAGGCGTTGGCTTCATCTATGACTACCATGTCAAACCCACCTTTCATTATTTCATCCATGACTACAGCCACACCGTCATAATTTATAATGACAAACTCAGCTCCCGCGTCTAGTATTTTCTTACGTTGCGTCGATGTACCATGTGCAACTGAACAACTACGGTGCATAGCAAACTTAAACAAGTCTTGTTGCCATGCAGATTTCATAATAGACAGAGGACATATAACCAGTACACGGTTCACTTGACCCATGTTCATCAAGTAATCTGCTGCCCATATAACAGAAGCAGTCTTGCCTGTACCCTGTTCGTTAAAGCAAAACGCTTTCTTATGTAGCGTAAGAAAATTAGAAGTTTCTTTTTGGTGGTCAAAGGGAGTGTACTTACCTGTCCACCCATAGTCTCTATCTATAGGAGAACGAATATCTTTTACTTTCAAAGATGCCAGTACTTGCGCTTCGTGTAAGTCCCACCGAATTGCTAATTTATAAACGCCATCGGTTTCTTGCAGTATCTTATGATTCTTTATCTGTTCAGTAACTAAGTGTGGACGTTTTGTTTTAAGTACAATCGCCCTATCGTTTATTACGTGCATTACTTTTCCTTTCTCTTGTACTTCTTTCAGACACCAATTTACCGCTAGAGTTTCGTTTGAAGGACCGATTTTTTGCGGCTGACTCTACTTTAGTATTACCTGAGTTCTTACCGCCTTTTGATATAGCCTTCTTGTGCGCTACATCTTTACCATCGCCCTTTGTTACTTTTCCTTTTCGTACGGCTTTGCGTCTGGCTGCGTTACGTTTAGCACGATTCTTTTTCTGCTCTTCCGTGCCTTGGTAGTTTTCATATTCTCTTTTGTAGTTTCTTTTCTTCGTTGGCATCATTGGCTCCTAATACATCATAATCTTTTTTAACAAACCCTTCTTTACTGCCTTTAACGTAAGTAGATTTGACCCATGTTGTCTTACCGTTAGCAAGCCTACGAATGTGTCCTCTTCGTAAGTGACTTCTTACACCACCATGCTCGCTAGCAACAGTTTCGTAGGGGCTATCCCAAGTTTCTCCATTTATTGACAACACATGGTAATCAAAAAGTTTACGTGCCTTACGTTTTTTCTGGTTACCACGCGAGCCTACTAAAGATAATTTTGGGGAGCCTCTTTTTTCTACTTTTACATTCTCTAAAGATAACAACGTATGTAAAAACGCCACCGACCTTGCTACATCTTTTATTTGATCTTGGACTAACTCCCATGCGTTTTGAATACTTGCGTTTTTCATCATAGCGTGCGTCTTTGTAATATGTAAACTAGTTGCAAAGTCGTTACTTGATAACCCTATTTTGTATCCCCACTCATCAGGAATCATTAACGCTTTAACTGCAAAAGGGAACCATTCTTTATTTAAAGCACTCCAACTTGCGATCATAACTTCAATGTCGTCATTACCCTCAGCTTGTTCAGCTAAAACTACAGTAGCTCTGTGAGAAAGTTTATCTTGAGCCTCTAGCGTTTTCTGCGCATAATCATCACTCAAGTCATATCTTGTAATGTCTTCAGTGCGAGCCTTAGCAAACTGCGCCTCACTTAAATTCCCTTTTCCCATAATTTGATCCATCAATACAACTACTTTAGGGTAAGGGAGTCGGATAAGGTTGTCGTTGTGTGTACCAACTTCTTGGGCCTCTTTTCCCCCTACGTAAAGCATATCAGGTACATAAAACTTCGGTTGAGTTTCTATAAACGTAGCCATCTCTAAAAATCTTTTTTGTCTAGGTTTTTCTACGTGTTTCCACTTAGCTCTTTTGCGTAAATCTGATGTTAAACTACGGTATAGCTGCCAGTGTTCTTTCATAATCACTTCCTATTATGTTCACAGCTAGTGACCGGACAGTATGCACACAAAGGACCATCCACTGCGTTCCATACTTCTTTCTCCATAGCCACCTCTAGTCTTTCCAACTCGTCATCAAAAACTGTGAAGTAAGATTTGTAGAGTTCCGCTTTATGTTCTTTGCCTACAAACTCATTACTTACTACATATAGTAAAGCAGACTTTATGTGTTTGATCTCAGGAAAGTGTGTAAAAGTAGCTGCCGCTAATAGATCGAGCTGCTTAGTATCTGCATACCTAGCGCTCTTTCCTGTTTTGTAATCTATTAAATACGCCTTATCACCGTTAGTTATTAGTAAGTCTGCTATCCCACGCCACCATACATTCTTCCCAAAAAACTTTGATGGTGAATAATTAGTGCCATCCTTGGTAATACCCATCCGTATCTCGCAATGTTTATCTCCTTCTATCTTATTCAAAGAATCTAAACTCTTCTGGATAAAACTAAATTTATCAGGTAGTGAGTTTCCGTCTCTTATGTATTCTTCAGCAGCACTATGAAGTTCGTTACCATAAAGCATTGCAGAGCTGCCTACATCCTTCACGTCTCTAGCTACCTTTAAGTGATAATACTTCTTAGGGCATTGCTTAAACGTGCTTATACTACTGTAGCTCCAAGCGGTCATAACAACCCGGCTTCAACTAACGCTTTACGATTCGCCTCGTGAGCTGCTTTAATCTCTTTCTTATTCTGTCCATGATATTCAACTGCGAGTTTGTTCTTGATAAGTAGTTTTGTAATAAGTCCCTTTCTCGTTTTAATCTCGCCCAACCATCTTCCAAATTTTCCTTTCTCTTTTGTTCGGAGGATGTACCTCTCCCCGACTTGGCAATGTTCTTGGACGAACTTCTTTGCAAGAAGGCCATGTGCTTTCTCCTGTTTATTTCGAGTCCTAGATTCGGGTGCGTCAATTCCATGCAAACGAATGTTAACCCCCCTGCCATCATCGCCCCTAAGAGTAACCCCAAAACCCAAGTCGATGTCCACACGTAGCCCATCACCGTCTGTAATAGATCGAATAATACAGTTGTATTCATAGAGCATGGTCCTCTCCTTATATACGTACTTTCTTTATGTCAGCTTCTGTTATGACTGTTTCACGTAGTATAGCTTCTTCAAAATAGTGACACTTCAGACAATACCATCCAACTCGCTTACCTGTTTCCATATTTAAAACTTGGTCTGAGGTAGCTTTACACTTTGGGCAAGTGTTGGTACGCAAGTCATCCGTCATCACTATCTTCCGCTTCATCTTCTAGCGCATCAGCTATACGCTCTAACACAGTGAGCAAACGTTCGATGTATTTGTCTGCTGTATCGTGGTCATCAAGTTCTATATTTATTTTCATATTAACCTCAAATTCAATGCGTGCCTCTGAGGAGAAAAGGAAAAACCCTTAAGGCACGACTAACCGTAGCGTGGTTTAACCGATATGCACACCAGTATCGGAGAACGCCATAGAGAGAACGAAGCGCACTATGGAGAGTGAATGAAACTGGTCACATATTGCAGGAGGTTTTGACCCACCCCCTGCTAGGGCCGTATGAGGAAAAATAACCAAAAAAACCTCATACTTTTCAACAAGCTCCGTAAGAATCACCGTACCCACCCTCGCAATCTAAAGGTAGGTCAGATGCCCAAACAGGTCTTGTCTTCATGCAATCTTCAACGTATTTTAACCCTTGTTCTACTTCTTTTTCAGGCACAATACAACCTATTGCATCATGCACCGTCATCACTACTTTGTACCGTTTAGCTACCCTAAGTAGTTGTTCTCCAATGACAATTCTCGCCAACGCCTGACACACGTTCTCGATGACCTTACCTCCATATATTCTAGTAGACACAATAGCCTTACCTCTCCGGGTGTCATACAGAGTCTCTGTATCACCCAGTTCATCAGTCACAGTGCGTAAGTTAGGGTACTTCACATGCAACCCATTAGGTAGCAAAATCCCCTTGTCTCCCTCTACTGTAATCACATCAGGGCGACCAAACTTAGTACATTTGTCGTTCATTATCTGTTTCAGCGACTTTCCTGCACTGCGCCAGAGCTTCGGTATGTTCTTATAAGTAGTTCTGTATACACTTATGATGCGGTCACATTCCTCTTGTTCTAGCTCTACACCGAATGTTTTAAGCTGATTTCTAAATTTAACGGCCCCCATGCCGTATCCTGCACCTAATATAGTAGTCTTACCCACGAACCGTTCTTCTTTTGATATATCCTCTTCGGGTTTATCGTAAATAGCAGAGGCCATTATCTTGTACACATCATCACCCCTGTCGAACGCTTGGACCAATTCCTCTTCCTCGGCCAACCACGCCAGAGTCCGTGCCTCTATCTGAGACAGGTCACAGTCTACAAACTTGTACCCTTCTGGAGCGCACATAGCTTTTTTAAGCGCACTGCCTCGTGGTAAGTTCTGCATATTAATCTTGTCATCCCCGCCCCACCTGCCTGTGTGGGCTGCGTAATAACGCAAAGGTATGGGTAGCTTCCCTCTTTTCCCTATGGATATAAATCGCTCCGTGCGTTTTTCTTCGATGGTAGACCTTACACCTAGTCTAGCAGCCACAAGAGCTTGTACCGACGGATTTTCGTGGTCCTGTAGAGCCTTAAAGCCTTCGTCACTTTTGGCAAAAGCAAACGTCTCCTTGCCTGTGGTAAGACTTATTTTTACAGGGGGTTTGACACCGTACTCCTGAAGCAGCTCGGCAAACTGCGGATTACTGGTTAGTTTAGTTTTTTCGTGGCTAACCTTGTCCATTAGTTCTGCTTTAGTAGCTAGAACGCCTTCTAAGTGCCCGGTGAGCACCTCGGTATCCAGTTCTAAAGCAGGTTCACTGAACATGCGTATAGTCAGGTCAATCAGGTTAAGTTCGGTTACCGAAAAACCACGGTTCAAAAACTCTTGGAATAGTTTGAAAGTAAGTTCAACGTCTTGTATGCAGTACCCACCATAGGCTTCTATTTCTTCCGGTGTAAAATCTAAACGCTTCTTGCCTATTGCGTCATGCACCTCGGTTCCTTTTTTACCTAGCGCATAGTATTCCGAAAGCGCAGCCAGTCCATGACTGACTTCGATAGCGTGCAAAGCACGAGACATGGAAAGGGTATCGGCAATCTTTTTGGGTTTGATTCCAAAGTGCCAGTTAAGGATAGCCATGTCGAACATAGCGTTGTGGGCGACAGCCACAGAGTTTGACCAATCAAACTGAGACAAAAACTTTGCAATTTGTTTTTTACTGCCAGTACACCACATTGGCCCAGTAGCATCTCGATGATGA
>CENQ01019074.1_pt1 | contig 10460 bp, 9 predicted proteins | sample 356171 | NCBI WGS metagenome assembly CENQ01 (sample SAMEA2619802, study PRJEB7988) | marine metagenome | biome: marine biome (ENVO:00000447); feature: surface water layer (ENVO:00002042); material: "saline water (ENVO:00002010), including plankton (ENVO:xxxxxxxx)" | depth 5 m
ACATCGTAAATATAGCCCCTTACTCGATCGCCGTTTCTAAATGACTCCCTTGGGAGAAGCTCGTCCCTTCGAATAATTGCCTCAGCTCTCCCAAGATCTAGAGTAACGTTTCCGAACTCCACTCGTTTAACGATACCGTTTACAATCTCTCCAACGCGGTCTTTAAATTCATCAAATTGCCGAGCCCGTTCGGCTTCGCGAACTTTTTGCACTATAACTTGTTTTGCCGTTTGGGCTGCAATTCTTCCAAAATCGATTGGAGGCAGTGGCTCTATAATAAAAGATCCGACTACTAAGTTACCATCTCGTTTTTGAGCCTCCTCCAGACTTATTTGAGTTATCTCATCTTCTACTAGTTCAACGACCTCGGTCCTTCTGACTAAAGAAATATCACCAGAGGTTCTATTTATGGTCGCTTGGATATCGTGCTCATTCCCATACTTAGCGCGTCCAGCTTTTTGAATGGCCTGTTCCATAGCTTCGATCACTTCGTCCCGCTGTATGCCCTTTTCTCGAGCGACGACGTCAGCTACTTGGATAAGTTCTAATTTGGGGGTTGATGATTCTAAAGACACTATCAGTCTCACTTCTTTTTCTAGTTTTAATTACGTTTTATTAACCTTAGGGTGCTAATAGCTTCGCTGTTTCAATATCTTGCAGTGACATATTGATCAGATGGTCGTCCGAGTTGATATCATCTAAACATAAAAACTCTATTCTTTTATCTTTTGTTACGCCTCGAATATTGCACCTGATTTTTTTACTTTTATTAATAGGAACTCGTAGTTGGATGAGCGCATCTTTTCCGGTAAACCGTTCATAGTCTTTCAAGCTATTTAGTTTTCGTTCTACACCTGGAGACGAAATTTCTAATGTATATTGATCGGATATAACATCTTCCACGTCAATTAGAGTGCTCAATGAGCGGCTAACTTTTTCGCAATCCCTCAAGGAAATATTATTTCTATCTTTACGTTCTATCATTATCTGTAGGGTTGGGTTTTTTGACCCTGATATATTTACCTCGACCAACTCGTATTCCAACTGTTCGATTGGTTTTTTTAAAAACTCAGTTATATGATCGGGCTGCATAGCCGTGTACCTTCTCGTAAACTACTAGCTAGAATGTAAGGCAAGTTCTAACTTATAGACGTGAACCAATTTGTAATAAAAAAATGGGCTAAACGCCCATTCTCAGCAAACCTACTTAATTTTTACGCAATATAACTGGGTTATCAATCTTTACAAGTAAAATCTTGGTTACTTCCCTATTTAGGAAGCTACAAGATTGACATCATAAAATTAGCGTTGGCGTATCACATCTCCGGTATTCTAAAAAAGCCGGTTCTCTTCCTTGCCTAATGGCTTTTTGTTCATAGCGAGTTTGTGGCCAATTACTAACCCGATATCGCCAATTTTTTGGGGATTTAGCAAGCCACTGAAAACCATTAAAATTATTAAAATGAATGAGGATCCAAGTCAGATAGTCTACGTGGTCAGTTGCGATTCTGAGTTTACCCTCTGGCTTAAGTATGCGGTGAAACTCTGATAATGTTTCATATTGGATTATTCTGCGTTTCCTGTGCTTAGCCTTTGGCCATGGATCAGGAAAAAGAATAAATATTCTACTTATGCAACCATTTGGTAGTTTGTTTAGAAATGGTCTTATATCTTCTGGAAATATTCGAACATTTGAGAGTTTCTCTGACACTAAATGCCTAACCAGGCTTGCCACACCATTAATGTAGGGTTCGAAACCTAAAATGCCTATTTGTGGATGAAGTTTAGCTTGCCATGCTAAATGCTCCCCACCTCCAAAACCTATCTCTAGCCAAAATTTTTTAGGCTTTACTGAAAAAAAAGTATTTAAATTAATTTCATCACTTTCGAATCCTTCTTCTACCAAAAAGGTGTGAAGGTTCTCCTTGAAAAGCTTATCCAGTTGTGGTCTTAATTTACGACCGTGACGCCGACCCCTAAAGGTCGTTTTCTCATCAATTGCGTGTTTTCCCAAAACCTCGAGTTTTTGATTGTGCATCGGGACTATTTAGAAACTTTGAAATTCTTGAACTAGGTCCAACTTTTCCCAAGTGAAGCCACCATCTAGTGTTGGTTCTCGACCAAAGTGGCCATAGGCTGCTGTTCTAGCGTATATTGGCTTATTCAATTCGAGGCGTTCTCTAATGCCTCTAGGTGATAAATCGATTTGCGTTTGAATGTAGTCACTTAATTTCACCTCCGAAACATTACCTGTGCCGTAAGTGTCAATGTAGACTGATAGAGGTCTTGAAACGCCAATCGCATAAGAAAGTTGTATGGTGCATTTTTCCGCTAGACCTGCCGCTACAATATTCTTTGCAAGCCATCTTGCAGCATAAGCTGCTGACCTATCTACTTTGGATGGATCTTTCCCAGAAAATGCACCTCCGCCGTGGGGTGCGGCGCCGCCATAGGTATCTACAATTATTTTCCTGCCAGTTAAACCGGCGTCACCGTCTGGTCCGCCCACGACAAAGCGCCCGGTTGGATTTACATAAAACTCGTTCTCTGGACACATCCAACCCTTTGGTAGCGTTTGTTCAACGAAAGGCCGTACTATTTCTCGGACCTCTGCTTGTTCTAAATCGTCATCGTGTTGAGTGGAAATAACGATAGATGTGGCGCGAACTGGTTTGCCGCTTTTATATAAAAGGCTCACTTGGCTTTTCGAGTCAGGCCCTAATCCTTTGATTAACTTGCTTCTTCTTGCATCGGCCATTTTTTTTAATATTAGATGGGAGAACTGAATGGGAGCAGGCATAAGAACATCTGTTTCACGACAGGCATGACCAAACATTATCCCTTGGTCGCCAGCTCCTTCATCTTTATTACCTGATGCGTCTACGCCCATAGCAATATCTGTGGATTGCTCGTGCAAGAGGATTGAAATGTCAACATTTTTCCAGTGAAATCCACTTTGTTCGTAGCCTATATCTCGAATTTTTTCTCGAATTTTTTCGGCGATGATATCATTGGTTACACTGGAGGGGCCTCTTACTTCGCCTGCTAAGATAACGCGATTTGTAGTCGCCATAGTTTCGCAAGCAACTCGACTAGATTTATCTTCAGCGAGAAACAAATCTAGAACTGTATCAGAGATTTGATCACAAACCTTATCGGGATGACCCTCGGAGACAGATTCACTGGTAAAAATATATTCATCCTTAGACAACAAAACCTCCGTTAAACAAATGTGGATCAACCTGCAAAAAAACTAAATGGCTGTAACCTTTTCATTGCCGTTTTAAACTGGTCGGTAAAGACAAATCAAGCTTAGAGACCTCTAATGGAATTTAAAAGACCTGCTATTAAAAAATAATTTACCCAAAACTGTAACGGAAATAATGAGTGTTGTAATCAAAAGGTAGATGCTATCACCGATTTTGGTGTAGAGGGTTTTTGATCTAAGTGGCTTTATCAGATCTTGATCAACGTAGCCTGTCTCCCCCAATGCAATTTCCGACAATTTCCTTCCGAGTGGGTCAAAAGTGGCAGAGATACCTGTGTTTGCTACGCGGATGAGCGGTATTCCCTCTTCTATCGCTCTCAACCTCGCGTGTTCTAGATGTTGATAAGGGCCGGCGCTTTTTCCAAACCAAGCGTCGTTTGTGAGATTTATAAGCAGACTAGGCCGTTTTTCTGCATCGGCCATTATCACTTTACCTGGGAAAATTATTTCGAAACAAACTAGTGGCGATATATAACCGACCGTTGGTAGCTCTATAGAAGTTAGACCGGGCCCCGCTTTGAAGTCAGGAAATTTTGTTACGAGTTTTGGGAACGGTAGCCAGTCTCTGAAAGGCACGTATTCTCCAAAGGGAACTAGATGAGTTTTGTCATAACGATGGGTTATTTTCCCATCAGCGGTTAGAACGAAAACGGAATTTAGAGGTTGATTTGTATCAGTCTGACTCAAGGAAGGAGCCCCAGTAATTAAATGCATCTCTTTCTTTAGTAAATGCCCTATCCAATTACGAAGATCATCGTCCTTGGCAATAAGACTTGGTATGGCGGTTTCGGGCCAGATAATAAGATTAGGTGTTTTGAATATTGCGTTTTGAGAATGTCGTGCGTCCTGTATTTTACTTAAGGCTATATATTTTTCTATATTGCGCAGGCGAAATTCTGGAGCCCACTTTTCTTTTTGGGGAATATTTCCCTGTACTAATCTAATGATATAATTAGAATTTAGCTCAGTTGGATTTTTGTCTAATCTGTTGGCGCCATAAAACCACAAGGCCAGCGGGATTAATAGCAATAGTGTTATAAAAACTCGATAATAGGGTCGACCCCAGAGTTCTCTTGCAAAAAAAAGAGTTGGTCCCGCAGTAAAGAGCATCAAAAGCCAACTCAATCCATACACACCTACTAGGGAAGCAGTTTGGAGAATAGAATCAGAAAAAGAGAGCATATAAGCGGGTAAATTCCATGGGAAGCCACTAAATATATGACCCCGGAGATACTCGCTAAGTGTCCAAAGTGTTGAAGCTAATACAGGGAACCAAAAAGGTGGGAGTAGTATCTTACACAAAATAGGCATGACTAACGATGGTATAATCGCTAAAAGAGCAGGAATACCCATTAAAGAAAATGGCAGGAGCCAGGCGAATTTTTCGCTATCAATAAGTAAAGCGTTTGAAATCCATTGAAGACCAAATAAGTGATATCCAAAGCTAAAAACCCAAACAATTAAGGCCCCCTTTTTAATTGTTTTAGTTTGATAAATTAAAACGAAAAGAACTGAGAAGCCGAATATCCCCAACGGAAAAGACCAAGGAGGCAGCGCTGTAGCTGAGAACAAACCTGCCAAAAAAGCTAAAACAAGGACAGGCCAGGTAGAGGTAAGGAATAAACCGGAGAATGCAGCGTGTCCGCGTGTCATATGGCTATCTTAAAAAAGCGATATTTTTATTCACAAGACTAATTTTCAGCTGTCATTATTTCTTCGATACGTGGCCTAAGTATTCTGACAGTTTTTAATCGACGCGGGTCTGCTTCAAGGATCTCAAATTCCAAGCCGCTATCGTGACGAATCACTTCTCCTCTTTTTGCGATTCTTCCTGTAAGATAAAAAATAAGCCCGGCTATCGTATCAGCTTCGTCTTTCTCTTCAACACTAAGGATCGGACCAAAAATGTCCTCGAGGTTTTCAATTGTAGCGCGAGCGTTTGCTATAGCACTACCATCGGGTTGATTTAAAATTTTAGTTGTTTCCTCTACATCATGCTCATCAATTATTTCACCAACAATTTCTTCCACCAAATCTTCTATTGTTATCAAACCATCTATGCCACCAAACTCATCCACAACTAGGGCTAGATGCCTACGTGTCATTCGCATTTCTTGAAGAAGATCTAAAGCTCTAATCGTAGGAGAAACAAAAAGAACTTCTCGTATTAAATCAGACAAGGCGGTTTTTGTTGATGAGTTGCTATGAGCCAATACGTCCTTTATGTGCACCATACCAAGGGTTTCATCAAGATTATTTCGGTAAACGGGCAATCTAGAATGTGCAAGCTTCACCATTTCAGACACTAGTTCGGGTATTGATGTTTTAACGTCGACCGCGGCAATATCTGCTCTTGGCACCATTACGTCCCAAGCGGTAATATCTCGCAGTCCTAGCACGTTTCTAAGCAGCGTGCGCTCATGGTTATCTTCATCTAGTGGATTAGATTCTTCTTCGATCAATTCTTCCAATGTATCTCTCACATTGGACGGTGTTGGAACTATGTTAAAGAATTGAAGAACTTTTTTGGCGGCAGTACGCAATATTAAATTATCCTAAGTTTCGTAATTATTTGCAATATTATATCACAAAACAATTTGATTATCTTTCGTCACGTGCTTTCAATTTCAATAATATCCTCGAACATGGAGTTAGTAATTCAGATTTTGTAAGGATTTGGCACCCCCAATTTACGTAGAATATTTGCCTCTAAAGCCTCCATTTCTTGGGCTTCGATAGCAGTTTCATGATCAAAACCAATTAAATGGAGGCACCCATGGATTAACAAGTGTTTCGCATGGTTTATGAAAGATATTTTTGATTGATTACTCTCTCTAAGAATCGTTGTGAAGCTAAGTGCGATATCGCCGAGTAGTATGTTTTTGCTATGTGAATGCTTGTTCTCATTCGTGAAAGACAAGACGTTTGTTGTTCCTACTTTATTTCTATACAATTTATTAAGCCCGCTCATTTTTTCGTCGTCAGTCAACAAAATGCTGACAATATTATTCCCGCTAGCAACCGATGGAATTTCTTGGCTTGAAAACGAGGAGATAGTTGCCTCGCAAATATTAATAATATTTACCTCCTCAATAAGCCACTTGGGGGAGTCGACATTAGTTTCCGCTGAGAATTTTCTAGTTTTTCTCATCTTCTTATTCTGCGGGCACTTCATACAAGTGATTTCCCTCGCGTTTATCGTACGCATTTACAATTCGTGTCACCATCGGATGCCTAATGATGTCATTCCCAGAAAACCGGATAATCGAAATCCCAGATATTTTCTCTAATACTTCTATAGCATCTTTTAAGCCTGATTTAATATTCGGAGGTAAGTCGATTTGTGATAAATCGCCTGTAACGCAAACTCTAGAGTTTTCTCCCATTCGTGTTAGGAACATTTTCATTTGGGCTGGAGTAGTATTCTGTGCTTCATCTAGGATAACAAAAGAATTCGCCAAGGTCCTACCACGCATAAAAGCAAGAGGGGCGACCTCAATCTGGCCATTTTCTATCATCCGTTCAACATTTTCGCTTGGCATCATATCAAAAAGAGCATCATAGAGTGGGCGTAAATATGGATCTATTTTCTCCTTCATGTCGCCGGGCAAAAAACCAAGCCGTTCGCCGGCTTCTACCGCAGGCCGCGATAATATTAGACGTTCCACTTGGCGTTTTTTTAGCAAAGAAACCGCCACCGCGATTGCTAAGTAAGTCTTCCCTGTACCAGCTGGCCCTACTCCAAGTGAAACCTCTGATTTGAGGAGAGCTTTGACGTATGTTTGTTGATTAGGGGATCGCGGAATTATCCGCCTTTTCCAAGTTTCTAGTTTGTCAAATTGAGTGTCAAAGCTCTTTAGATCTGGTTTTCCATGCTCGTCTGTTGAGTTTAATATCCACTCTATCGCTGCATCAATAATTTCGAAGTCTATACGGTCCTGTTCGCCTCCTATATCTAGCTTTTTATACAAAGCTTCTACAGTTGCGATTGCTTGATTTACATTTTTTTCAGAGCCTTTAACTTCTATCTGATTTCCAAAACAACCAATAGATACCCGGAGCTTTTGCTCAATGCGAGCGATGTTTCGATCGTGGTCTCCAAACAGTAGTGGCAGTATTTTGTAATTTGCAAATTCGATCTTAGCTTTTGTTTTGCCACTAATCTTGGCGCTCAAGAATAAATCCCCTTTGATTCTGTCTCAGTTGGTTCTTGAATATCATAGACTTTATCGTTATCGACCATATCTCCGGATATACCTTTGGGGAAGCCATCTGTTATTCGCACTTTTTGAATGCTCCCTATTGATTGCTCATTTCCACAGAAATGGGCCGCCTGCATATAAGGAGTCTTACCAACTAACTGCCCCTGTTTTCGTCCGTGTTTTTCCACCAAAACATTTTGGACTGTCCCAACTTTTTTTAAGTTGAAGGCTAACTGTTGCGCATTTAGTAATTGTTGTAGGCTCTCTAAACGATCAGATTTTAACTGCTCGTCGACTTCTATTTTACCCGAAGCGGGAGTACCAGGTCGTGAGCTATACTTAAATGAGTAAGCTTGTGCAAACTCAATATCTGATATCAACCGCAATGTTTCTGCGAAATCAGCATCAGTTTCTCCGGGGTAACCGACGATAAAATCCGAAGAAAAGGCCATATCTTCTCGTGCTTTCCTGAGCTTATCAATGATCAATCGATAAAATGTAACATCATGCTTTCTGTTCATGTGCTTTAGTATTGTATTCGAGCCACTTTGAACAGGTAAATGTAAGTATGGCATCAACTTAGGCACTTCGCCATGAGCAGATATTAAATCATCATCCATATCTTTTGGGTGGGAGGTTGTATACCTGATACGTTCGAGACCATCTAGTTCTGCAAGTTCTCTTATTAAACGGCCTAAAGACCACTCTTTTCCATAAGATGACACACCATGATAAGCATTTACATTTTGCCCTAATAAAGTAATCTCTTTTAAGCCAGATTTTACAAGTTTTCCCGCTTCTTCTAGTACTTGGCCGGCCGGTCGTGAAATTTCCGCGCCGCGGGTGTAGGGAACTACGCAAAAGGAACAAAATTTATTGCAACCCTCCTGGATGGTCAAAAAAGAGTTTGAAGGACTGATCGAGTCTGTCGATAATTCATCAAACTTCTCTTCAGTTGCGAACTCTGTCTCTATTATCTGGGAGCCTGCTACTAGGCTTAAATCTACTTTAAGTGCTTTGTTAACCATATCCGGAAGCCGGTGATATGTTTGTGGGCCAAAAACGAGATCAACATATGGTGCTCTTTCTAAAATTTCTTCGCCCTCTGCTTGCGCAACGCAGCCAGCTACTGCAATTAAAACCTTTCTCTTCTTATTTGCGGCAGACAGTTTAAGTTTTTTTAACCGACCTAGTTCCGAGAAAACTTTCTCGGTTGCTTTTTCTCTAATATGGCATGTGTTAAGAATTATCAGATCGGCGTGGTCAGGATTATCAGTCTTTTTATAGCTTAGCGGCTGAAGCAGCTCAAACATGCGATTAGAATCATAAACGTTCATCTGGCACCCATAGGTTTTGATGAACACGTACTTATCAGAGATAAGGGTTGGTTTCTGGCCAGTTACGTTCATTCCGATCCATTTAAGCTTGGACGTGGCATAAAGACTTTTTAGCTTTCATAATTTCCACTTACAAAAACAACTCTAACATTCGTTTAAACGAAGTCAAGCTATGGGTCTATTGGTTGGATTTTTCCGACTCCAAGGCTATTATTTTTTGGCAGTGACTGGCTAATTTTTTGCGGTTGCTAAACACAATAGCTCTAATAGGTTTGTGAAAAACAATCTTGATTGTTATTGTGCCTACTGAAAGGGATTGCCAAAGGTGGGGAAGCAAATCCATAGCACCATACCAGGCAAGTAGAGGCTTGCTTCTAAGATCCACCGGCATGCCATTGATTTTTTCATATCTTATAGTCAAAGGCTGAACTATTGCGTCTGCCTGAATAGGCGCCTCAAAAAGCGATGGTTTAAATGGTAGTACCTTTCTCCCATCACTACTGGTTCCCTCTGGGAAAAGTATCAACCTCTCCGACCTAAATAATACATGCTCAATCAATTGTAATTGTTTTACAGCAGAACTAGAGCTTCGGCTGATAAAAATTGTTCTTGCCAATTTTGCAAGAATACCAAATACAGGCCAAGTTGAAAGTTCTTGCTTTGCTATAAAACGACCCGGCACAATCGAACCTATAGCAACGATGTCGAAGTAAGATATATGATTTGCGACGAAGAGAGCTTTCTTAGTCTTGGTCGGGCTACCCTCAACTTTTATTTGAAGCCCGAGGACGTGGGAGGCTAATTTATGATGTATCGTACTTATGAACGAAGCTTTGGATGGAAAAAATAAAAGATTAACTACCTGAAAAGGTACCAAAAATATCGTCAGAAAAGCGTAGTTAAAAAGACGAATGAAAGACACCCAATGAGATGCAGTCCCTGTTGCAAAAGCCAGTTTCCGCGTTTTAATAGTATTCAATGGATGCGTCATTCGTTTTTAAATTTTCTCTTATAATGTGCACTATATCTAGCGGGAAGATCATCAGTTTTAACAATAATACAAACGTCAGTTGTATTGAATTGATGATCAATTACAGCTCCGTCTCCAACTTGAGCACCTATTCGTAAATATCCTTTTATCAACGGTGGCAGCTCTTGTATGGCTGATCTCTTATCTTGAGGCGCAGCATTTTTACAATTCATATTGATATAATGTTCTGGGAGAGCGCGTGGACATATTGCTGCGGGCGCTGTGTGATAGGTGCTCAAATATTCCAGCGATCTGCGAAACTTGCATGGGTCGGGGCTTGGAAAACTAGCGCAACCAAACATTAGATCGATGTCATTGCAGAAAACATAAGACGCTATTCCTTGCCACATTAGCTGTAACGTCGCTGTATTTCGGTATTTAGAATCAACACAAGATCGACCTAGTTCCATAATCTTTCCTGGAAAATTTAGCAGCTTTGAGATATCAAATTCCTGCGCAGTATAGAACGAATGTTGGCTTCCAAGATGATGTGATTGTAACAATCGGTAAGTACCTACAACAGCGGAAGAGAGTCCATCATAGAGTGATCCGGAAATATGCCGATCAAAGACAATTAAGTGATCAGCTCTCGAATCATGTTTGTCAGCATCCAGCTCACTCTT
>CENQ01143333.1_pt1 | contig 10334 bp, 5 predicted proteins | sample 356171 | NCBI WGS metagenome assembly CENQ01 (sample SAMEA2619802, study PRJEB7988) | marine metagenome | biome: marine biome (ENVO:00000447); feature: surface water layer (ENVO:00002042); material: "saline water (ENVO:00002010), including plankton (ENVO:xxxxxxxx)" | depth 5 m
GTTCCACCCTTGAATGTTGCTACACCGACGAATTCGGCATATCCCTGAACGTTTAAGTTTCCGCCAACAGTTACGTTCTTATTAACACCAAGACCACCGTCAATTTGGAAAGCACCAGTATCGGCATTTCCTAAAGTATTATCGGTGGCATTACTAACCGTTGTAACACCAGAGATATCAACCGTTGAGTCAATATCAAAGTGACCTGTTACTGTGGTAACACCAGTCAGAACTGAGTTAGCAGAACCGGCACCCCAACTAAGGTTTCCGCTTCCATCATTGGTAAGAACACTACTTGCCCCACCTTGAGTACCGGGGAAATAGTAAGTAACGATACCAGCAAGAGATGCTGGAGATGCAAGTGTAATATAACTTGTACCGTTATTCGTACCTTCTACAAGGTTGACACCAGATCCACTGGTAGCACCCTCAATAGTCCAGAATCTCCCTGAACCTACGAATTGATTGTTTGAAGTCGTCGAGTCAATACCGACGTAGAGGTCGTATTTGTCGGTTGTAAAACCTGGCTCACCTGCCCTCAATGCTGGCAAATTACTAAAGAGACCTCTCTTGAACTGTAATACAGGAGCAGCCATCTTGTAAAATTCTTACCTTTTTATCTATTTAGTTAAAAAATTACCTACTTATTAAAAAGTTCCAGCATCATATGCTTCATCATCACTACCATCAGCGAGGTCAACAATTTGATGTGCCGGAACATGAATATATTCGGATCCATCAAACATTAAAAAAGTATTTGTAGATCTAGCACCAGTGTTTACATCACCAACGTTTGCCATATTATCAACGGTTCCAACAGCAGCAGATTGATTTGATGCTACTACTTTTATGGCATTTGTCTGACCAACCCTAACAGTTGTAGTATTGTTATTAGTTTTGACTCTAATATTCGCCATTAGAATTTCGTTGCTCCAGCGCGTACTAGGACCATACCTTCAATAACTCTAGTCATAACACCAGCATTATCAGTCATCACAACATCATAAACATACCTACCATCTTTCAGGTTGGCAGTCTGAGTTGTCGTCAAACCAAGTTTGACTTGACCGTTTGTTGCCGCACCATAAATGGTTGAAGTGAATGTAGTAACACCAGAGGTAGCACCTGGGTGCTTTCTCATCTGGGATTTAAATGTATAGTTAGTCAGATTCAAGACAGAGTTAGATGTCCCATCTTCAAGGGTGAAGACCTGACTAAAATCTGTACTCTGATCAATTTGAATATTACTGACGTATACTGCCATTTTTCAAAGGTATTTTAAGTATTTAGGAAGGTAGTCCTATTACACTGACAACTTCCTGTTGCTTGAAATATAGTTTAGCGTAAGATTTGCAAATATTTTGAAGTTCACCAATATTATCACACTCGTCAATTAGTCTTGCCTGTTGCTCGTAAGCAAACATTTTAGACATTGTTTCAAGTTTGATTTGATCGGGATCCATTGATAAACTCCGTGAGAAGGGACTTGATTTCATCTATATCTTTCCGCATTTCATCAAGTTCTTGTTTTTGACGATCGCGGTTAGATCTCATCTTAACATACTCATTGTAACCAGTAGTATCAGTATTGACAATAGCACCCGTATCTGTGCGATACAGGTGCTTGTGATCCTTCACTTTCTTCATCATGCAAGAGCGATAACTCTGAAATCTCTGAACCTCGGTGCTCTTGCTTCGTTTGTTCCACTCATAACGATCTTGATTCTAAATCCATTGAACTGAGGAAGATTGTCAGCACTAAACTGATAATCTATATATTCACCATCTGCACTTGCACGAACAAACGCATCTGGTTTACCATTATTAAGAACAGAATCAACTACCTTATCACCAAATCCATCACCATTCGTGTCTGTCAAATTATCAAATCCAGGGAACAACTCAAACGCTTGTTCAATACCATTAGAGTCAACTCTAGAGAGTTCATAAAGAACTCTGAAATCTGCCGATGAATGACGATATGCGGAAACAATTACTTTCAAAGAAGTTGCGGGTTGTGCAAGATTTGTTGCTCTGGAAACATAATATCCAGTATGTGGATCTTCCGTAATAGAATTAACTCTTCCATCATTTGCATAGTCAGAAATAGGATTATTAAGTCTATGTCTTCCAAATCTGATGCTTGATCCTTGAAGGTCAATTGATGGGGACAGATTTGGATCTGTTGTATTCATATTGACTGCAAGAGTCAAAGACTTACTATTTGGAAGACTTGAAAGTCTAGTTGTCTCATTAATTCTAGAGGCAACGATTCTTGGAGTAGTCAAAGAATTTGAATTATTCAGAGATACATTCTCGTATCCTTGATCAATAAACGAAACTTCGGATCCTCCAACACTAGTTCCTGAAACTGTTCTAATTTGAGAAGAGGTGGTTGTACTAGTAGATGGTGTGAATACATTAAGTCTTGGAGTTATTTCATCAAATTGAATATTATTCGATGAGAATACAACTGGTCCACCAACACTACTTTCATCAGTAAAACTCAGTAGATTATCACCAGATGTTCGTGTGCCGCGAGAAATCTGTAAATGGTATGTATCAATATCTCTTTCATTCTTCAAAACAGTATCAGTAGGCATACTGTGCTGCTTGTTAATTCTGTGGAGAGAAATTCCATTTAACTCATAAGGGAAGACTTGATCACTAATAACATGAGATCTCTTAAGAGAACCGTCAACACCTCTTTGACCAATACCAAGTGTTCCAGCATTACCAGATCCAGAACCTATAGAATTATAAGAAATAATTTCATTGTTTATCTTTGCATAACCAGTAGAGGTAGAAATACCTTCAAATGTTGCAAAGATTGTTGTGTTGGCAACAGAAATTGTTGTATCACTTAATCCAAGTGCAGCATTGAGTGTGGTCGGAATAGTATCTGGTTCAATATCTGAAAGGGTAACGATGTTATTATCTGCATGAAGACCATGATTACTCTGTTGAACTTCAATAACTCTTCCATCATAGAGGTTGCTGATGACACTAGAGTTTCTAATAGTTGTATTCGCATAAGATACTGCAACATCAGAAGAACTGTAAACAACAAGTGCTTGACCTGTAGTAAATTCCTCACCTTGAACATTTGTCAGATAAAGAGTATCTTTACCAGTGATGTTTTTAACAGAGAATTGTGCACCACGACCCCTTCCAATATCAGATGTTGTAATTCCAAGAACATCTCCAACTACATATCCATTACCAGCGACTGTGATATGGGGATTTCCACTAACTGCATTACTGGAAACTGTAACAATTCCAGTAGCTCCAGATCCAGATCCAGTAATAGAGTAGAAATTAACTCCCTCAAAAGTTCCATTACTATACCCAGCACCAACTAAATTGCTTGTTGTATTAGCAATATTACCACCAACCTGCTCAATGTTTCCACTGATAGCAGAAGAGGAAGTATTATCACTAACTTTCTTACCGATGGTAAGAATACTATCCATTGCAGAAGTTGTTGTAATGCCAACTTTTAGTTTTCTTGGAAGAGTAGTAATTGGATTGTTTATGAGTCTATCACTTAAATCACTTCCATTTTCAAGTGATGGATTGTAGAAGTATGCAATTGCAGGATCTGTAACAAAGTTTGCTTTGTACAGTTCAAACTTCATATCCTCAAATTGACTTGCTGTCCAAATTGTTCCATTCTGGGATTTGAATAAACTTCCTCCAACATACTGTTTTGTTACAACAACACTTTCGGCATCAGGAAGTGTTGTAGAATTAACAGTCTTTTCACCCATTCTTGCGACCCAAACTTCATATTCGTCAGTTGTTGGGGCAAGAAGAACAAAACAATACTCACGATCAGGTTCCAGATAAACTGGTGATGGGAAAGTTATTGTGGTTGGAACTGATGCGTCAGTAGAGGTTTTGATTTGTCTTGGTTCAAGAGTAACTTGAGAATATTCAGTAACCAATTGATTAGTTGGTGTTCCCAACTCCATGGTTCTGAGTTCACATCTAATCTTCTCATTCTCATCCTTAGATGCAAAATAGACATCAATTTTGGTCAAGAATGCTCCACTTTCATCAACAGTAAATGATTGTGATAAAGGATCGACGAACTGAACAATACTTCTTGTTGTACGGAATGTTTCAACAGTTCCAGAAGTAGTGTATACACCTTCACCACTACTAATTTTCAAACTACCAGGTAATGGTTCTGCGTTAGTGGAACTAGAGGTAATTTTGAATGTCTTTCTACCCGTTGTAAATCTTACAGGGGGTGGTGGAGATGTGAGAGGATCTCTGAAGAAGAAAGATCCCTGTATGTCGCCAAAAGCATCTGCAATCAGTCTTATGTTAGATACTCTTGCTTGTGCACCACTTGTTTCGCCAATAAGAACCATATCATTTACGATACGTCCATTAAATTTACCAAGAACATCTTCCATCAAAGAATTGATATCAATGTTCAATACAGTTGAAGATGCAGAGTAAACCGTTGGAAGAGTTACTGTCTTATTATATGGATTGAAACGATATGCATCAGTTGGATTAGTAATTGGACCTCTCTTATGATTTGGTTGACATATTCTTACAGAGAACAATTGTCTAGACCCAACAAATCCTTTTACTGTTTCTCCATTTCTAAAAACACCAGATGTCATCGTAATTTCAACCAATTTGGGAATTATATCCAAATTAGTAGATCCATCAAAGAAATGATAGTGTCTTGCAAGTGGCCTCAAACCAGTAGCGTTAAATGCTACGTTTCTAGATCTAATATGAGTATCTGTTTGTGTGGGTAATTGAGTAGTTCGACTAATATCAAATCTACCACCACGGAAACCCGATCTTCTGAATTGGAATCCTGCTGCTGCTAATGCTCTGCCAAATCTTCTTCTTGCACTTCTACCAGCACGGCGAACACTGCTACCAGCGAAAGTCTCAGTTGTAACTGTTCTAACCCAACTATCCTGAGATGGAGAAATTTCAATCCTACCTCTAAACTCAGTCATATTGAATGGGTTTACATTCTCAACTCTAGAAGCAAGAGGTTGTTTGATCCATGATTTGTCACTATAATTCAATGTAATAAGATCACCAGTTTTTCTTACATTAGGATCAAGAAGTTGAAAATTTAAGTCAAATTGATTATCAACTGAATTTGCCGCAGCAACCTCTGGTTTTAGAGAAAAATAATCAATAGGGGATTTTAACTCATTATTCAGAGTTCCTGCTTCAGAATCTTCCTCCATTCTTTCACTATCTGCAAAATCATCTACAAAGAAACCTGATTTAAATCTATCAAGACCATCAGCATCTCTAACCTGCAGAGTTCTAGTATCAAGTTCAAGGAGAGAAAGCGAGGTAAGAGTTTCTAAATTTTCAACTCTATCCTCAATCTTTCCAATGTCTCTCATTGTATATCTTCTGTTGTCAACCAAAGTCAACACCGCATCAGAAGTATTGTAAAGATATGCTGGTAGTTCAATAGTACCAATTTCCATCATATCTGAAGAAATTTGTGGTTCTTTAGGTTCTTCAGAACTAGTTCCTTTAATTACCGAAATATCACCTTTTGCACCAAATACAACTTTGTCAATTCTTGGAAGATAATAACTATATCCAATCAAAGAACTTTCATTTGGTGTAACCAGCAAAGTGGGATTAGTGCCAGTTGTGGCAAAAGTTCTTGCAGTATAATCAAAGGGTGAAAGTGATGTAGAAGTAAAATTAGCAACTCTTGGTCTAAAATCTAAAACATCTGATGCTCTCAAATCTCCTGCTGTGGGGATATCATTTTTAAATCTTTCAGCATCATAAGAGTTAACTGTATAGACATCACCATTATCATTAGACGGAACTGTATAATGGTTGTAAATAATCAGCAGTTTTCTTGAAGGAACATAAGAATTGTTTTCTTTGCGAACAATTCTTGAGTAATCATAAAATTGTGGTTTGACTCCCTTATCAAGAATATAACTAGTGGTTACGTCAGAATAGTTTCCAAGAGTAACAGTTTGAAGAGGAAGGATGATTCCAGACTCTTCAAAAATTACGTTTTCTCCTAATGCAAACTTATTATCCGTCAAATATACAATTTCAATTTTTGTTGATGAAGACCTAGTAACAATTTGAGCAATTGCATTAGTTGTTTGTCCTCTAACTTTTTCACCAAGAATAGACTCTGTGTCAAGAGAAGAACCTGCAGGAAAACTAAGTGCATCAAGAGATGGAATTGATGTACCAAGAGACTCATATACAGCAACAACTTCAGTGACATCTGGAACATTCAGAGAAATTTCTCTATCCTGAATTCTGGTTCCGTAAAAATCACTTTGTGTTGTTGCAGATATGGAAGTAGATACACCGGCAGCAGATTTATCAACTTCAAGTTTGGTGCTTCTAGTTAGAATTTTATTCTTATTAGTGATACCAATTTTCTTAACAGTTGTGTTAACTGTTACGTTGCTTGATTGAGATGCAGTAAGTCCAGTGAATGTAATAACTTGAGATGCAGAACTAAGAGTTACTTGATCTTTAGTTAAAGGTTCAATTGAACCATCGTTGTAGTGGATACTATATCTTTCTTGATCAAAGGATTCAAACAGACAACTGCTAATGCCAGTCGCAGTTACGTTGAGAGCTAGATCTCCACCAACAGTAGTAGATTGCTCTCTAATCTGACTTGAAACTAAAAGATTGGAAGATCCAAGATCAACAGAAGAAATGTTTTCTTCTTCAAGAGGTGCGAACAAACCACCACGATCTCTAACAACGGGGACACCTAATGTAAATGTTCCTGTAAAATCAGAACCCGGAAGAGCACCATCACATACATTGGTTATGCTTTCTTCAGCAACTAAGGTCAACTCTGTTTTAGCGGTGTTTACAGCAGAAACTCTGTTAAAAGTTTCATCACTGGTTCCAACGATTTGATATCTAATAATATCTCCAACTTTAATATTATTGAAGAACTTACCTGGGCAAGTCATAGCACCAGCAGTGGTGATTTCAACAGTATCTGCTATTCCAAAGTCATTAGGAGATACTCTCTCAAGAATAGTATCAGCAATAAAATCTCTCTTGAGTTCAGAATTTAATGCTGTAGAATCTTGATAAATTGACTTAACATCTTCAATGGTGTGGGTAGTGAGACTTGTAATAGAACGAGAAATTTCAGTGGTTTCATTAATTAAGAGTTGCTCACCAACAATGAAGGTTCCTGATGTCTGCATCAGGGTAACACTCGTAGTTCCAGCAGGGGCACTCTGAACATAACCAGAGGCACCACTACTTACACCTCTTACATAAGAACTGACAGGCATATCAGCAGTCAGAGTATTTTCGTTCAAACTAATAGTAGTGTATGTTTGAACATCAAAAAGATACAAATCCCAAGAAGTGGATTTATCTACTTGAGCAGAATCTGTAAGACTAAAGTTATAAACTCTTGCCTGACCAATTTCAGTTCCAGTAGCAGCAGTTGTAGAAGTTCCTCTTCTACGACCTTGAAGTCTTACAATATTACTATTATTGTTTACTCCAAATAATGGAGTTCCCTGAACATTATTAACACGAATTAGAGTTCCCATTTCAAATGGGACTAAAGAATTATCTACTGTTTTAGTATCTCTTGGTTTTTCAACATCAATAATTTTAGTGGCAGTGTTCTCTACATCAAATCCCTTAACATATGCCTTACCAGCAGAAATGGATACTGCCATAAGGTCTTCAGAAGGAGTATTTCCTTCATCAGTAGACTGTCCAGAAAAATATACTCCTTCATTTCCAAGTCTATCATTCAAACTTTCTCTGACTTCAACTTCAAAATCATCAATAGCGTAATTACCAGACTCATCAAAAGTTCTTTGTGCAAAATAATCTCTGATAAGATTATAACTTGATTTATTCTGAATTTTTTTAATTACACCATTATCTAATCTAAGAAGTTCTACAAAAGTCTTATCATCATTATCAGTTAATAATTTCTTTGATAACGTGAGATTAATTTTTAATCTATCGGCACCAGGAGCAGCAAAGTTAGAAAATCCCTTTGCATTGTCATATAAAGAATTGTCATCTTTTGCAGTGACAATTTCTTCTCCAATATTTAAACCAACTCTGTAAGAGGGTCTGTTAGAATAAGGATCTAAAATTATTTTATCTGAGGAAACGTCAACAAATGTCCCTCTAATGAAATATACACCAGGAGCGATAGATACGGAAGTTCCAACTGAGGTAGCATTTACAGAAATCAAAGAGGCAACTGTTTCTCCTGCATTTATAGAAGTGTTACCATAACTGAAAGAATTTTCCGTGATTAAAACTTCACCATCCAGAAAAGGTTCAACTTGATTATTACTTCCAGACTCAATATATTTTACAAAAATAGTTGGGTGTGTTATTTCATTAATATCAGATACATCTTCATACCTATCAACTTTGGCAACAATTCCAGATGTTTGTCCTCTTAACCTCTTACCTACAAGATTTTTTCCATATACAGAAATATTAATCCCTAAATGATCTTCATTTAGTTTTACTGCCGGATACTCATCATCAAATGCAACGTTACCGGGGATCACCATTGATCCCTCTTTGAACATATGACTTCCAAACGACTCTATCTGATTCTGCAGAATTGACTGCAGAGTCGTCAGTTCTCTAGCCTGAACTGGAAATCCCGGTTTGAATAAAACCTTGTAAAAATTATCATCCTTATCGAAATCGTCAAAATAAGGATTGATATTGAGATTAGTTTTCTGTGGCATCGTTTAGAATTCCAGGATGATTTTAACGTCTTCTTTTTGTCTTGAGTTTCTGGAGATTGCTGGACGATTGTCAATATAGACAATATCTCCTGACTTTTTATTTATCTCAGGATCACCGATCCCGTTAGTAATTTGAGTTCCGATAGCAATAAGTTTTGTTCCTGTAGGATTTGTGGTAATACCAGTAAAATTATGAATTTGACCGGAAAAACCTCCACTCGTAGTAACATTTTTAACGTTGGATACTGTAGCGTTTTCAAAGTCATATAATCTAGCATTTGAGGTAACATTTCTATGATCGGTTTGATCAAATGTTGTTTCATTAAAGAAAGCACTCCTATCTTGGAAATACTTTAATACTTTGGTTTCATTATCGAATGATGCAACAAAACCAACCGCGCTTTGAGAGTTACTTTGAATTTGTTGAGTAATTTTGTCACCGACTTTCAACATTGATCCATCAACTGTTGGAATAAATTTCAAAGCTCCTAATGAAGAAAATTGATTTTCAGTGAAAACTGCTGTAGATCCAAAAGATGTTGGATTTTTAACAATACCGATTTGTCCAAAAGTTACGTCAGTTGGAAAATCTCTGGTAGAATCATCAAATCTTGCATAACAAAGAACTTTGTCAGCTCCAAGTTCTTTGTAAATATCATGTCCATGACCTTTTGAAGGTGGAATGATTGGAATTAGTTTCGCTGGATTTGGAATACCTCCTTGTCCTTGTGGTTGTATTGATCCTAAATCAACCATACCATAACTATAATCTTTACCACCAGAAGAAACGACAGTATTTGTAATTTTACCGTTGACATCAACGTCAACAATAACTTTAGCACCAGTTCCATCACCTAAAATATTAACTTCGTGAGATCCCTGAGAATACCCCAATCCTTGTTTATCAATATAAACTTTCTTGATTTGATTTTCATTATTATCAGAATTGCCGTTATTCCTAACGGCAACTATTTGAGCAGATGTTGAGGTAGACCAATTATTTGGTACTGAAATGTATTCAGTAGAATCAAACTTGACAATATCAGATGGTGATACTGAAAAAAGGTATTTCCAAACATACCCATCACCACTTACGCCCGCTTTTGATGGTTCAAGATCGGTAAAGGTTGGTTCATCAAGTGAGGCATTTCCTGTTGTATTGATACCAGAAGATCCGTTGTCAATAACAGAATATACTTTAAACTCACTATTCATTACATAATAATTTGTATCATAAAGTCTTGATGACTTTGTAATTGGAGAGAGATTATTGAGACTGTAATCATGACGATACATCTCATACTTTGTACCCCTAGTCCAATCTATCCTTCTTATAAGTCTCCTTACATTGGAGGAGGATATCTTCTTACCAAATGACATATTGTCGCCAATAAAATTGGCATAATCAATATTGTCAGTGGGACTAGGAGTATTTGAGTCCCATCCTGTAGTTCTTCCAAACCCAGCTATGGAAGGATTGGATAAACCAACAAAAATATAGTAAGAATTATCAGTACTAGTGACGGAATCTACAAAGTTTCCCGCATTTAATATTCTAAACTGATCGGTTACAATTGCCGCCAT
>CENQ01001163.1_pt1 | contig 10324 bp, 17 predicted proteins | sample 356171 | NCBI WGS metagenome assembly CENQ01 (sample SAMEA2619802, study PRJEB7988) | marine metagenome | biome: marine biome (ENVO:00000447); feature: surface water layer (ENVO:00002042); material: "saline water (ENVO:00002010), including plankton (ENVO:xxxxxxxx)" | depth 5 m
GCATAGCGTATTTTCTCTTAAGATTCTTCTTGAAGTATTTTTGTCCATACACCCATAGATGCTTCCTGTAATGGTCCTTCAATAGGATCATCTCTAAAGATAGATAACATTTCTCTCAAAGCTCTATCAGCTCCAGCAAGAATTAAACCTTGTTTATCCATAAGAACTTTTTTATCATCTAGTTGTTTTATTGCTCCACGTAATTCTTTTTGGAGCATAGCTATTCTTGCAGCACCCATATCCTGTTTTACTAAACCCATATCAATAGCCTGCCTCAATTTTGAAATATCATCTTGCATATTATCTATCTCACATTCCAAAACTAAATGAAAATTTCTTTTTTTAAATTCTTTTTCCGACCATTCATTACATTCCACTATCGTCCCTTGGAATCCTAAAAATCGAGAAAATAAATATATTTGTATTGGAGAAGCTGTTTTTTTGCAAAATTCAAGAAAGGATTCACGATCTTTATTATTTAAAGACTGAATCCATTTCTTCATACTCTATAGGAGCCTCTTGCTTGCTCGAAATCTCTATTTTCTTTATAGCGTCTAAACATCTCTCTTTGCAAGTCTGTTGTTCTCTGCTCTTGAGCTTGACGACTTATCGTCCCTCTCTGCTCTTGGCCGGTAGTTCTAATACCTGCTCTCTGCTCTTCCCCAGTTACTCTGGTAGTTGCTCTAGTTTCTTGCCCAGAGGTTCTTCTTAAAGCTCTATCTTGTTCTCCAGCAACTCTAGTAGTTGCTCTAGTTTCTTGCCCAGTAGTCCTTATACCTGCTCTTTCTTCCTCACCTCTAACTCTAGTTCCGGCACGTTCCTCTTGACCAGTTGTTCTGATACCTGCTCTTTGCTGTCTTCCAGCCTCTATTTGTCCAAGACGATCTTGTAGTCCTGTCTCTCTTATCCCGGCTCTTTGTTCTAAACCTCTTCTCTGTTCGGTCAGACGTGTCTGTTGACCTTCTGTTTTTCTTAAATCTCTTTGTTCACTCCCTTGTGTTCGTAGAATAGCTCTTTCTTCTTGGCCTCTTAAACCTATCTGTCTTTCTTGTTGTCCAGCTTCTTGAGCTGAAGTAATTCTGCTTTGTATAGCTCTTTCAGCTTCTGTTTGTCGAGTTTGCTCTGCAGTTTCCCTAATTGTTAATCTATTTTCTGTTCCAACTGTCCCTAATCTTTCTTGTTCTAAACCAGCAAAAAATTCTGCATTCTCTTGATCTAACTGTGCTCCAGCTAGTTGATTAGCTCTTTGTTGTGCTGCAGCAATCGCATTTAAAAAGTTTTGTAAGTCAAAAGTTCCAGTCGGTACTTGTACTACCTCATTCCCTGTTGCTTCTTCTTCCATTTTTTTCCTAAATTAATATTTTAATTTTAACTCAGACTATTTTATACTCTGTAAATTACGTTTCTTGGGAATACTCCAAGTCCAGCCATTCTTGTAGCTGAATCCGCTAAAGATGAAATTGCACCAGCTTGTTGAGCAAATCCTGTATCGCCTGCCAGCATACGTGCCTGTAAAGCATTAGGCATTCCTTGTTTAATTGCTTCTGCATCTAAAAGCTGCTGTTGCTTATATGCTGATATATCTTTCATCGTATTTGTGATAAAAGGCATATTAGCTCTCATAACTGCTGATTCTAAAGCTGCATCTATTAATTTACTTTTTCTTGATTGTGTATCTTGAGCTTTTTTAAATTTTGTATATGCTTCAATAGAATCAGATATACTATCAGTAGGTGTTCCCATACCTGCTGTTTCTTGTTTATATGCTTTCTGTACTTTTCTTTGTATTGATGGATTTAATTTAAGTTGTGAGAGATCTTTTGGATCAAATTCAGTTAAACCTCCAGTAGGATCATAGGCATAGCGACCTTCATCATCTACTACACCCATTCCACCTAATTTATCTCTATCAGCTTCTGGATCAAAAAAATCCATTATCCCAGCAGCAATTCTAGCTGGTCCTGTAGGTCTGTCTTTATCTATTAAAAATGTTTTACCTCCGATAATTTTTCTCTCTTGACCTTCAGGAATCATGCTTTGTATATTTTCTGCAGCAAATTGATTTACTGTTAACCCACCAAGGCTAGGTAAAGCTACATTTAAGCCATATTCCTCACCAAGATCTTCAGCAGTTTTAAATTCTTTCATCAAATCAACGCCTCTTTGCCCAGTTCCAAGATCAAGCCCTTTGAATTCTAAAAAAGTTTTTAAATCTTTTAAATCTGCCATTTTAGTAGTTGTACTGATTTGTTAAAGCTGCCCCAGCTTGTTGAGCAGCTGTAGTTCCCAAGTTTCTTGTAGCTGCAGCCATTCCTTCAGTTAATGCTGCATTAGTTGCAATATTCTGAGCAATACCTCTTGCAGCCATACTTCTCGCAAAGTCATCTTTTTTAGCTTGTTCTGCGTACTTACGTATTGTTGGAAGAACTATGTTTGTTGCATCTCTCAAAGCTTCAGCATCTTTCTGAGTTCTAAGTCTTCTACCTGCATCTAAACCTAATGGACTTAGTACATCAAGAGGCAATCCTTGTGGACCAACATTTCCATAAGGACCCATACCAAGTGGTAAAGGAGTTCCTCCCATACCTTCGTTACCAATAGTTTTATATCCTAATAATCCAGCAGCACCACCAACTGTTGGACTTGTTGCTCTAGTTGCAGCACCACCAAGACCTGATCCTCCAGCAAGTTTAGCAGTTCCTGCAATACCAGCCAAAGGTATACCTATCTTTGCAGCCTGTACTAATGCTTGTCTTACTGGAGCATCAACTAAGTCTGGAGCAACTGCACCAAGTAAATTTGTTGCACTTCCTACTACACCTTGACTACCAGCTAATCGCATGCCTCGTTTAGTCAAACCTTTTATAGCTCCTCCTGTCCCTATTCCACCGGTTAAGGCACCAAATCCAGCACCTAAAGCCATTTCACCGAAATCTCCTCTCCTTAATCCTGGTACAGCTCCTGACACAGCTCCAATGACTGGTAAAAATTTTAAACCTAACTGACCGGCCATTACTAATGGTGCAACCATCGCTAACTTCTCAAATACTTGTTAGCAATATTCTAAATTAACTATTTTTTGCTTTTAGTTCTTTTTTCGCTTCTCTCATATATTTACTCAAAACATTTATATCTATCATCAAAATACCTTTTACTTCTACAACAGCCTCTGGAATGATTTTTTGTACTTGCTGTGCAGAAAACCCTGCTCTTAATCTTTGTTCTGGGTCAAGTTCTTTTTTATACCTAAACTGAATAGGTTCTAATTGTTTTAACTTCTCAAGAGCACTCATTTAAAGCTTTTACAAAGAAGGCACATTCTGATAATTGATCGTTTACCTCAGATACACAAAGTGGAGCAATATCCTCTTTTAATCTAATATCGCAGAAAAGACCCCCAATAAAGTTTCCTACCGCACCACCAATTCCAGGTGCGATTATATTTCCTATTACTGAACCAGCCATTCTGCCAACATTACTTCTAGTTTGTTGTGCCTGAGCTGCATTGGCTATATTTGCTTCATTCTGTTGAAGTATTGCCATATCTCTAGCAGAATTATCTGGTTGACTAACAAAAAATCCAGGGCCAACTTCATCAAAACCTCCACTTTCAGCCTTTTTTAGAATTTTCCCAAGCCTGTCTTCAAAACTTTCTTCATCTTGTTCTCTGTATGATTTATTTTTTAAATTAGATAAACTGGATTGTGAGTCTCCATCCATTGATATCAATAAATCTTTATCTATAAACCTATTTAAAAAATCTGATGCACCTTGCCTGAACCCTTCAAATCCTCTTTTCGGTTTAAAGTAATCAGAATCTTGCATAGCAGCTATGCTTTCTTTTGAAAACCCACCAGTATCAACATTACCTAAAGAAGCCATTAAACTAATCCTTTTTTAAAATTATAAAATTACTATGCACGGAGTCCAGTTCCATATATCATTCTACCTATACCTTGAACTTCTCTATTTGTTATCTCTCCAGCATCTGTGTATATTCGCTCAGCCTCAGCTGCATCTCTAAGAATATCAGATCTTTGAGTCATATTAAGTAAAGATCCGGGGTATTGAGCACCAGGAATTCTTGACTCGGCTCTTGCTTGTATCAACATCATGTCGTTCTGAAATTTTTGATTCTGTAATTGCTGACTTGCTAAAAATTGATCCATACCTTTATTTCCAGTTCCACCCTTCATCGGTTGTGTATATACAGATTGCTGATCAAATATGTTGTCTAATCCATACGCACCTAAACCATACGTACCAATTTGTGCTAGAGCTCCTACTGTTTGAGGTACTACGCTTGAAGTACTACTTCTTAAAAATGCTGGTAATTGTTTCTGTGCTATTCCCGGCATAAATGTATCAGTACCTGCTCTTAGCGCAGCTTGTGTCCCTGATTTAGCTATCTGACCCATGCCTCCTGCAACGATGTCAAAAAGACCACCAAGTTTTTGACCAGCCATTTTACCTAATTGTTTTGCTGCTGTTGCTTTGCTCATTAAACTGCCACAGAATTAGTTGGGAATTTACCAGCTACATTTGAATCTGACACCCCATTTCCACTTGCTGCTGGTGAAGATACTACTAACCCCATCGGAGCCATACTATCCTGTGTTACTAGTCTATCAGACTCAACTAATCCTCTGCCTCCAGCTGTATCATCTCCGAAATAAGGATCATATTTAGTCATGAACTTATCAACTCTTTCGGCAATATTAGGATCTCGAAAGGTATTACCACCGTATTGTGCCTTAAATTCATAATCGGCTCGTGCAGCTTCAGCTGAATCATCTCGAAACTCTTGATAAAATTGATCACTTCTAACATTCTCATCAAATTTACCAAAATAAGGATTTTTTTGGTTTCTAAAATTCGGAACAGCTCCTCTCGGACCAGTAATACCTTGATCAACAAAGTCATTCCTCGCAACAGCCTTATCTTGAGGAGATTTCAATCTTCTGTTTAAGTTAGTGACAACGACCATGCTTAGGATTCGAAAAGTGCTTTCTCTAATTGTGCAACGAGTAAATCATCTACTTTATTACCAGTCTTAGATGCTGCTTTCTTAAGAATAGAAACAACGAATTTTTTTAGAATATCATCAAGATCTTCAGGTATCTTATCAACTGCTTTGTTGATAATATTGATTGCGATTGGTAATAGAAATTTAGTCATGATTTTTTTGTTAATACTTATAATTTAGCAAAGGTTATATTATTAGAAAATTATCATCATCTATACGAGATTCATCCATACTTCCTAATCCTGCCATTCTTCTTTTACCTTTATTGTATTGCTGACCATAGCTTGCCTCGCCTAGTTCTCCTGTTTGAGATAGTAGTTGCTGAACTGCTTCAGGAGTAGCTGTAAAATGAGTCCTTGATACATCAAGAGGTTTTGTAGGATCATTCATTATGTTGTAAGTAACTCCAGTCTCGCCATTCATTGGCGTATATGAAATACCTACTGATTTAGGAAGACCTGTTTTTCTAGCAGTCATTCCACCAATCTGAAAATCAGTTCTTGCAACATCACTTGGATAATACTGTTCAACTAATGGTGTGCTCATACCAGCCATTCTTTGTTTTGCTGCTGTTTTTTGTTCAACTCGTGATCTTGCTTGGTCTGCTTCTATTCTTCTTTGTTGACTAGGATCACCTGTTAAAGCTTCAAATGCTGCTTGATCTTTTCCTGCTAACAAATTAGGACTTCTCCCAACTTGCATCTCACTTGGTGTAGGAGTTTTTTCTACTATTTCATTAATTGCCTCTTTATTTCTTTCCATAGCGTCCATTCTTCTCATTTCTCTGTAATGATCTTCTAAATTTGTTGTTGAATCAGTATTCATACCACCTGGAAGATTTATATCATCTTCGCCACCAACAATATCAGGATGATCTAATAATGGTGAGCTATCTCCAATACGTGGTTCAGCACTTATTCTTTCCCCTACTGCCCCTAGTAATGCTTGATCTAGTCCTTTTTGTGATAAGAATTTTGCTAATTGATCTTTACCTAATTCTGAGCCCTCCATGCCGAATCTCATTTGACTTTCTACCTGTGCTGGATCGGCAAATCCACTGGGTCTACTATCCTGAGACTCACTTAAAACTTGTGCGACATTAGGAGTTTCATCTCCTATCTGTGATCCCTGTACCACTTTTTGGTTGATAATGTTCGATGCAGTCTGATTTGGTACATCATCTTGTCCATAAGCATCAGCAGTTGTTGGTTGCTGTGAAAAAGGAGAATCTATAACCTCGTTTTCATACTGAGGTGGGTCAGTTAAGATTACTTTTCTTCTCACATTGCTGCCACCTATTGGATTTAAATCAGTTTGTACAACTCCAGAACCTGCACTTACTTGCTCAGGAGATTCTGGAACTTCCGCTATTTCAGCATCTCTTTTAGCTTGCTCATTGCGTAATTCCTCTTTTAAAAGTCTTTTCTCAGCTTTTAAAGACTGTTGCATCCCCATACCGAGCCCATAAGCACCTATTTTTCCTATATTTTTTATTAAATTTCCTGTTTTTTCTAATAAATTTGGTTGTCTTGCAAAATTCTTTGTAAATTCGAATACTTCAGGAGCCATTTGCATGCGAGACATAGCATCAGAAGGCATTGGAGTACCAGTCATCCGGGAATATAGTTCAAAATCTCGTGGCGAAACAGGCATTATCAAAAATCATGACATTTATAGAGTTAATTTTAAGTTCTATACATTCGCCCCCTAGAACGCCTTAAAAACCCTCAAATTTGGGAAAAAAAAATTGGGGGTGTCAGGCCCGGCCTTAACAAAATGTTGCATTGTAACAAAAAAAAGAAATATATAGGGCATTGTTACAGTGTGTAACAGATATTTGACAGAATTTTTGGCGAAATATTACAGCTTGCAGTACTGTGTTTTAGACAGTACTACCAAAATAAGGTTAATTTGATACATTTTAGACACATTTTTGTAAATGTAACTTTAAATCTTATTTGTAACAATAATTGTTGTATTTTTCTCCACAAATGGGCGGATTTACAACAAAATGTTAAGTTTTTCCCGGTTTTGTAACGATTTTGCCCAAAATATTGACAATTTACCCTCTTTTTATCCCTTTTTTGCGAAAAATTGTAAACAATCTCGGCCTGACGGCCTTAATATCAGAATGTGTAAAACTCTGTGGAAACTAAATATTAATAATTTCGCCTTGGGTTAATAAGTCTGCTAATATATTTATATAGAGTTAATTAACTCTCATTCACTCTCATTTATTAGGAGACTTTAAACAATGACTTTAGACGAATTCAAAACAACTGAATTTTATAAAACACAATTAGATTATTTTGTATCTAGTGGACATTTTGCCGAAGCAAAAGCTAAGCAAATGTTAGAGAGTGTTTATTATCGCTTTTATTTTGCTGATTTATTAGATGGCCTTAAATAGCCATCTATTTTTTATTTATTCAATCTTATTTATTAAAGACTATGCAACTATCAAACGATTTAAGAGAATTCCGCAACAAATGGAATTTAAAAAGCAACAATACATTTACTTTTACTAGTCCAAAAGTAATGAAAAATTTAGAGGTATCAAATGCACCAACATTAGTTTTATATCTATTACCAACTGTCAAGGCTTGCCCTGCTGCAGGAACTTGTAGAAAAATTTGCTTAAATACTGCAGGAAATCCAGTTTATTTAGATAATAAGTTGAAGTGTAGAAAAAGACGTAATGATGCATTTATGCAAGATTTTAATTTATTTCTTAGAAATTTAGTTCTAGAAACAATTCGTTTTTATTCCAAAAATAGAGACTATGAAAAATTAGGTTTACGCCTTAATGGGACTAGCGATTATGCGTGGGAAAATGTTCCCGTAACTATTACATCAAATGATTCTGATTATCTATTAAAACAATTTGGTGTATATATAGAACCGATACGTTATTCAAGTATCTTAGAAGCGATCCTTAAAGGGTTAGATACTAAATTAAATCAATCAATAAGCACTAAATTAATTGCTTATGATTATACAAAGCGAATAGATAGAGACTTTAAAAAGTGCAGCAAACTTAAATATCATTTGACACTTAGTCATGGTTCTAAGTTTGACACACTATCAAAAGCATTAGAATTAAAACTAAATTATGCAGCAGCTTTTGACTTAAAGAAGTCTCAAGAATTTCCAGAATATATAAAATTAAATGGTAAAAAGATTTATATATTCGATGCTGATAAAACTGATTTTAGGCCACTAGATAATGATGATAAAACCTATATAGCAGGTTTAAGAATTAAAAGAACACCTAATCAAACTAAAGAACAAAGACAAGAATTTTGCCTAGCTTAACTATTTAATTAATCCTTTCTCAATGCCCTTTATAGGGCATTCTGAAGGGTTTATATACCTTTCATTTATCTTTTTATCTTGGTAATTATTATGCCTTTTTCAAATGATCCCTATCATTCAAAATCATACAAACATTTAGAAGACTTAGAAACTATTTACATGGATTTGTGCAATATGTCTGGCGTATTGCCTTTTATTGATAATGTTTTCTTAAAATCTGGTGATATTGACATAGAAAAATCAATTTTAAAAATCACAAAAGAGATTCAAGATCAGATTAAATTTATGAAATCTGAATGTAAGTTTTAATCCTTTCTCAATGCCCTTTATAGGGCATTCTGAAGGGTTTATCCTTTCACTTTGTACATTTTATTGGTCAATTTATTATGGCTATCTATGAAGATTATTATGTGATTAATTCGACCTCACATATTAAATCTGTGCCTACTTTTTTATGCACTGAATTTTTAAAGGAATTAAAAAATAGTGATGGCACTTTAAAACCTCACGTTAGTGAACTAGACACTAATGTTACTTACTACGGTAAGCCAGCAATTAAAGCAACTTTACCGATTTGCTTCATTGAAATCGAGTATAAGACTAGTGATGGGCATTATTTAATTACTCATGAGGTCTTTTTATACGAGGAAGACTGCCCCAATATGGAAGCCTTGGAAGCATACAAGGAAGCGACCTCATATGGCTTTGCTAGTCAAGTTACTGAAGAAATTAATGACCTTGTTGATTGCCACCACAATTCGCAGGGATGTATGTGTTTAAGTTTGGGAGACTACTAAACAATGACTAACAGAAAAGCAAACAAGATTAGGCTTAAGATCACCGCAGGTTTAAAAGATTTGAAATCTTTCTACACCACAATCGAAAGCTATGCCCACTTTAAAAGTTTTGCTATTACCTATAACAAGACTAAACAAAGAATGGATACCCCTCTTTACGATGGGTGGTATGAGCTTACAGAAATTGAGGATAGGAAAAGCTAAACCCTAACCCCCAAAATAAAATTTTCAAATCAGAAATTTACAAATTATTCTGAGGGATACCCCTGCAATAATTTTTCCCGGACTGGGGCAAATTTTTAAAAAATCCCAGTTGTAGACAATTACTACAAACTGTGGTACATTATTTATCGAAGGCTACACCACCTTTTTTTTCAATCACTTTATTAGGAGATCACACAACATGGAAAAGGCAACATTTTCTTTGCCATGCCCCTCAAGAAATGGGGATGAATATGCCCCAAGTTTTGAAGGTTACTATGACCCCACCCAAAGATGGAATGGGTGGTATGCCCCTTTATTCACTAGGGAAATTTTCGATAAGATTATCGAATATTATTTTAATGAAGAATTTAATACTGAAGAAGATATTGAATATTTAGAAGAGTTTCGTGACCCTGAGACAGCCAAAACATCTTTAAGTGTGTCAATGCATGGTTCGCTCTATTCGTTTGGCTCATATTGTCTCTGCTGGTCAGTGGATACTGAAGATGATAAAGACAGCATGGGTACAGTTTATTTAATGGAGGAGAAATAATGAATAAAGAAATCGCAGAATACATTAATTCTCTTTTATCTCATAGAGAAACATTAATGGAAGAGAGAAAAGATGATCTAGATACATTAACTGATTTTGATGTAGATCAACTTAATACATGGGAAGAAACAGAATGGGAATTAGGAATAATTTATAAAGCTCAAAAAGCTATGGATTACATCATTGAGGAGGACAACTAATGTTTTACGATTACAAAATGAGTCACACATTTGTAGGTAGATTCAAAGGAGATTTCTTTGAGCAACAAGACAAAGCTAGAAAAGATTTTTCTAACAAGTGGTACAACCTTAGAAGTAATACCAGTTTGGATCGCCACCACAGAGATAAATGGAACAATACATTCGATGCTATGGATGAATTGGCTAAGGCTGATCAATTAGAAAATCAATCAAACAATTTAATTATTGG
>CENQ01131621.1_pt1 | contig 10258 bp, 10 predicted proteins | sample 356171 | NCBI WGS metagenome assembly CENQ01 (sample SAMEA2619802, study PRJEB7988) | marine metagenome | biome: marine biome (ENVO:00000447); feature: surface water layer (ENVO:00002042); material: "saline water (ENVO:00002010), including plankton (ENVO:xxxxxxxx)" | depth 5 m
GATTTTAAAACTGGTAAAGCTAGATACGAACTGAATGATGATCACAATCATTTAATAGATATCAAAACTGGAGAGATAATAGAATTTGTTGACGAAGAAATAGACAAACTTCAAAAAAAAGTTGCTGATAAGTATGGGTACAAATTAGTTGATCATAAATTAGAACTTTACGGAGTTAAGAAAAAAACTCAATAACATGCAACAAAAAATTTTTATCAAAACTTTTGGTTGTCAAATGAACGAATATGATTCCAATAGAATTTTTGATTCAGTAAAAAAAATTGGTTATACTAAAACTAATCGATATGAGGATGCAAATTGCTACTTATTGAATACTTGTCATATTAGAGATAAAGCAAAAGAAAAGGTTTACCATGAAATTGGCAGAGTTAAGAAAACTTTTAGATATAAAGAAAAACCTTTAGTAATTGTTACCGGTTGCGTTGCACAAGCTGAAAACGATGAAATGTTAAAAAGAGAACCATTTATAGATTTAATAATAGGTCCGCAATCTTATCATAAAATTAATGATACAATTTTAAATTTTGTAAAAAAAAAAAAAGAAGTCAGATGAAACTGATTTTGATGCTATTTCTAAGTTTGATTATTTTAATAAATTAAAAAATAGTGCCAACAAAGTTTCTTCATTTATAACCATTCAAGAAGGGTGTGATAAATTTTGTCATTTTTGTGTTGTTCCTTACACGCGTGGTCCAGAATGTTCCAGACAATTTGAACATATTATTGATGAAGCAAAGAATCTTGCAGAGTCTGGAGCGAAAGAAATAATTTTGTTGGGTCAAAATGTAAATGCATATAATAGTGAAAATTATAGGTTATCAAATTTGATATTAGAAATTGAGAAAATAAAAGAAATAGAGAGGATTAGATACACAACATCTCACCCTAAAGATATGACAGAAGACTTAATAGAGGTATATAAAGACTCAAAGAAGTTGATGCCACTTGTTCATTTGCCAGTGCAAACTGGTTCAGACAGAGTATTGAATTTAATGAATAGAAAACATACAATTAAAGACTATATTAATGTTTATAATAAATTAAGAAAAATTAATTCTTCTATAAAATTTTCAAGTGATTTTATTATAGCCTATCCTGGTGAAACTGAGGAAGATTTTAACTTCACTTATAATTTGATTAAAGAAATAAAATTTATCAACTCATATTCTTTTATATTTAGCCCTCGACCAGGAACTATTGCATCAAATCTAGATCTTATTGATCGAAAAATATCCCATAAAAGATTAGAAAAAATTCAAGAGTTATTATCTAATAATCAAATTCAAATAAATAAATCGATTGAAAACAAAATTATTGATGTATTAGTTGAAAATCAAACAGAGGATAAAAAAAAACTTTTCGGGAAATCTGAATATATGACATCAGTAATATTCGATGGTGATAAAAAAAATATTGGCAAGGTCGTTAAAGTGAGAATTACTCGAAGTAATCGAAATACTTTAATTGGTGAGATGTCAGAAAATTTCAATCAAAAGGTAGCCTAGTAATTGACTGGATCAACTAAAAAAAAATTAGATACTAATCTTAAATTTGTTTATTCGGATAATAATTCTTTAAGTGTAATTTTTCACGATAACGATTTATTAATGGGTATCGTTGGCGAGTTTAATAAAAATTTAAAAGAGTTAGAAAAAATTTCTAAATCGAGTTTATATTCTAGAGGCAATTCTATTTTGATCAAATCCTCTCCAGAAAAAAATGAAATAGTCAAGAATGCGATTCTATTCTTAGCTAACCAATTTATAAATAATGGAAGCATTGAGAGCAAAGATATTGTATCTTCTGTTGATAAATTTATGATTTCAGAAAAAGTAAAAAATCAAAACGTAACGGATATTATAAAAACACCAAAAAAATCTATCATTCCAAGATCAGAAAAACAAAAAGGGTATGTAAGAGCTTTAAGGCAGAGCGATATTATAATTTCAGCAGGCCCAGCTGGAACTGGAAAAACTTTTTTAGCGGTTGCAGTAGGACTTACAATGTTACTAGAAAAAAAAATTGAAAGAATTATTCTATCAAGACCTGCAGTTGAAGCTGGTGAGCGTTTAGGTTTTTTGCCTGGAGATATGAAAGAAAAAGTAGATCCCTATCTAAGACCCTTATACGACTCCCTCTATGATCTTTTTGATTTTGAAAAAATTCAAAGAATGATAGAGATAGGTGATATTGAAATCGCGCCTTTAGCATTTATGAGAGGAAGGACACTAAAAAATTCTTTTGCGATTTTAGATGAAGCACAAAACGCAACTGATACGCAAATAAAGATGTTTCTTACTCGTATAGGTGAAAACTCAAAAATTGTTGTTAATGGAGATCCGTCTCAAATAGATTTACCTAATAAAGGTATGTCAGGTTTAGTTAGATCAAAACAATTATTAGGTCATTTAAATGAAATTGCGGTTGTTGACTTTGATCATTCAGATGTTGTTAGACATCCACTTGTTTCAAAAATTGTCAAAGCTTATTCCAATAATGATTAATGTTGATGTCTTCTCAGAGGAGAAAAACTGGTCTACAAAATTAAAAAAAAAAGAAGTATTTTTTAATAAGGTTTGCAAAGCATTTCCTAAAAAATATAAATTTTTAAAAAAAAAAGTAAGCCTTACACTCCTGTTATCGAATAACAAGAAAATCAAAAAACTTAACAAAAATTTTAGAAATAAAAACAAGCCTACAGATATTTTGTCTTTTCCTTCGAGTAAAAAAATTAAAATAAAGAAGAAAACTTATATTGGTGATATCATAATAAGTTATGATTTCATCAATAAACCAAAAACACAGAGTAAAAGAATTTTTGAAGATAGATTAATTAAAATTTTTATTCATGGCTTTCTTCATTTATTAAATTTTGATCACAAAAAAAACAAAGACTATAAAAAGATGTTTAAAACAGAAGAACAAATTTATGCATCAGTTATTTCAAAGCTCAATTAAATTAAAAAAAAAATTATATATAGAGGTATTATTTTTAATTTTTTTAGGAATGGTTACTTCTTTAAGTCTACCTCCATTGAATTTTTTTATAATTAATTTTTTTACATTCACTTTATTTTTTCTATTCTTAGTAAAAAAAAATGAAAAAACTAGAAGTTTAAATTTTTTTCTATATGGATGGTCATTTGGTTTTGGTTATTTTATTATAAATTTATATTGGATATCAATTTCTCTTACATTTGATAAAGATTTTAAATTTTTGATACCATTAACCATATTTTTAATTCCTAGTTTTTTAGCAATATTTTATGGATTGGCGTCTTTTTTATTTAAAATATTAAAACCAAAAACAAAAATATGTTCGATTTTAACTTTTTCATTAATTTTAGGTGTTATGGAGTTTCTAAGAGGCTCAATATTAACCGGTTTTCCTTGGAATTTAATTGTTTATAGTTTTTCAGATCAATTAAAATTTATAAGCATAACCTCTATACTTGGAACTTATGCTTTAAATCTATTTTGTATTTCCTTATTTATTACACCAGCAATTTTTTTTTCATCTTCAAATAAAAAAAAGGATTTTAGTATAGGAACAATTATCTTTTTTATTGCATTATCTTTAAATATCTTTGGTTTATCTCATAAAGAAAAATTTGATAAAACAACTTCAGATGTTAACGAATATAAGATTAGAATTATCGGATCAAATATTAGTTTAGATAGATTTTATTTAAATATAGATCCAGTTTCTGTAATTGAAGATCTAATCAAAATTAGTAATCCAAATTTAAACGAAAAAACAATTTTTGTTTGGCCAGAGGGAATTCTTCCAAAAATTTCGCAACAAGAGCTAATCGAATATAGTTGGTTATTTAAAAAAAAATTTAATGAAAATCATTTATTAGTTATTGGAACAAATAACTATCTTGATATTGATGGTTCAAGAAAATATTTTAACTCCCTCTCAATTTTCGATAATAAATTAAAAGTATTGTATTCATACGACAAAATTAATCTTGTCCCTTTCGGGGAATTTTTACCATTTGAAAATTTATTAAGAAATTTTGGATTAAAATCGCTTACAAATAATTATCAGTCATTCTCACCTGGATCAGACAGAAATATAATAGAAATAAACAAACATAATGTTTCTCTAAAAATTTTACCACTTATTTGCTATGAAATTATTTACTCAGGAAAATTATTTGATAAACCAGAATTTGATTTAATAATCAATATTTCTGAGGATGGTTGGTTTGGTAATTCTATAGGGCCGAAACAACATTTTGTACATAGCATTTTTAGAGCCATAGAAAGTGGAAAATATATAGTTCGCTCTTCAAATAATGGGATTGCAGGAATAATAAATCCGACAGGTGTTATTGAACAAATAGTAGGTTTTGGAAAAACAGGATACATTGATTTGAAAGAAATAAGAAAAATACAACCAACTATATTTTCTTTATATGGGAATAAAATTTTTTTATGTTTAATTTTATTGTATATTTTTTTGATATTTTCATTTAATAGAAGTAAAGATGAGCAATCTTAGAAATTTTCTTTTTACTAGCGAGTCAGTTTCTGAAGGGCATCCTGATAAAGTGTGTGATAGAATCTCTGATATGGTTGTTGACACATATTTGGGTATGGAACCACAAGCTAGGGTGGCTTGTGAGACTTTGACAACTACAAACAAAGTCGTATTGGCTGGAGAAACAAGAGGACCCGATATCAATAAAGACGAATTAATCTCAAAAGTAAGAGATTGTATCAAGGATATAGGTTACGACCAAGATGGTTTTACTTGGAGAGATGCTACTAAAATTGAAAGTCATTTACATTCACAATCAGCTGATATTGCTATGGGAGTAGATTCATCCAGTAATAAAGATGAGGGTGCAGGAGACCAAGGAATAATGTTTGGATATGCATGCAGAGAGACAGAGGCATTGATGCCTGCTCCGATTTATTATTCTCATAAAATTCTTAGATTGATGGCTCAAGATAGAAAATCTGGAAATCTTAATGGAATTGAACCAGATTCAAAGAGTCAGATTACAATTGAATATAAAGATGGTAAACCATCAGCTGTAAAATCAGTTGTAATATCTACACAGCATTCTAAAGATATTAATTTAAAAAAAGTAAAAGAACTTTGTATGCCATACATTGAAAAATCTATTCCAAAAAATTTATTAGGAAATTTAGATGAAAATGAAATTTATATAAACCCCACTGGAAATTTTGTAATTGGTGGTCCAGATGGGGACAGTGGTTTGACTGGCAGGAAAATTATTGTGGACACGTATGGGGGTGCAGCACCTCATGGTGGAGGAGCTTTTTCAGGAAAAGATCCAACCAAAGTTGATAGATCAGCAGCCTATGCTTCGAGATATGTTGCAAAAAATGTTGTTGCTTCGGGAATTGCAGACAAGTGTTTGATTCAATTAGCATATGCTATTGGTGTTTCTAAACCTCTATCAATATACGTAGATTTATTTACACGTGATGAGGAAAAAAGCAGGCATGTTGAGAAGTTGATAAATGAAAATTTTGATTTAAGTCCTAGAGGTATCAGAGAAATGTTAGGTTTAAACAAAGCGATATATCAAAAAACAGCTGCTTATGGTCATTTCGGAAGAGAGCCAGAGTCTGATGGCTCATTTTCATGGGAAAAAACTGATAAATCTGGGATTTTCAAATAATCGATAAAAGTTGAAAATTTAAAAAAAATACTTATATTTCTCTTACATTGTTGAATTTCAAAAATGGGCTCAAGCCCATTTTTTTTTGGGTCAAACAAAAATATGTTGAATAAAAGAGCTGATAAACTTGAATTACTCCGAATAGCAGAAGCTGTAGCTTTAGAAAAATCAATTGATAAAGAATTGATTATAAATTCGATGGAGACCGGTATAGCTAAAGCTGCAAAATCTAAATTTGGGCAAGATAATCAAATTAAAGTTTCAATTAATAGAGACGATGGAAATATTGAAATTTTCAGAAAATTGATAATTTCAGAAAATCCCGAAAATTCTAACACTGAAATAAAATTAGAAGATGCAATAATGCTTGATGAAATAAATAAAGAAAAAAAGGTTGGAGATGAGATTTTACAACCCTTGCCTTCATTTGATTTTGGTAGGATTGCAGCCCAAACTGCTAAACAAGTTATCAGTTTTAATGTTAGAGAAGCAGAGAGAGAAAGACAGTTTAATGATTTTATCGATAAAAAAGACACTATTTTGAGTGGTATTGTAAAAAGACTTGAGTTTGGAAATGTTGTAGTCGATTTAGGAAGGACTGAAGCAATTATTCAAAAAAATGAATTGATACCTAGAGAAAATATTAAACCTGGCGATAGGATTAAAGCTTATTGTTATGACGTGAGAAGAGAGCAGAGAGGTCAACAGATTTTTCTTTCACGAGCACATCCAAAGTTTATGGAAAAATTATTTTTTCAAGAAGTTCCAGAGATTTATGATGGCCTTATAGAAATAAAATCATCGTCTAGAGATCCTGGGAGTAGAGCAAAAATTTGTGTAAAGGCAGTTGATACTTCACTTGATCCAGTAGGAGCTTGTGTAGGAATGAGAGGTTCGAGAGTTCAGGCTGTAGTAAATGAACTTCAGGGAGAAAAAATTGATATTGTTAATTGGTCTGAAGATCCAGCAATTCTAGTTTCTAACGCATTATCTCCAGCTGAGGTTCAAAGGGTTAATGTGGATTCTGAAAGAAAAAAACTTGATGTGATATTAACTGAAGAAAATTTGAGTAAAGCCATTGGACGTAGAGGCCAAAATGTAAGATTAGCAACTAAACTTTTAAATTATGAAATAAATATAATGACAGATCAAGAGGACTCAGAGAGAAGACAGCTTGAATTTAAAGAAAAAACAGAAAATTTTGTTAAAAATTTAGAACTAGATGAAACTTTAGGTCAACTACTTGTAGCTGAGGGCTTTTCAACTATTGATGATATCAAAGATAGTTCGACAGAAAGTCTTGTTAAAATTGAGGGTATTGAAGAAGATACCGCGAAAGCATTAATTGAAAGAGCAAAAGAATTTTATCAAAAGGATCAAGAGGATATTTCTCAAAGAATCAAAGATTTAGGTTTGGAAGATAGATTAATTAATTTAAAAGGTTTAACGCCTGGAATGCTAGTTACTCTTGGGGAACAAAAAATTTTAAAATTAGAAGATTTTGCAGATTTAGCATCAGATGAACTTACTGGTGGTTATGATGTATTAAAAGGTGAACGTATTAAAATACAAGGGTATTTAGAAGATTTCGCGCTATCTAAAGAAGAAGCAGACAACTTAATAATGTCTGCAAGAAATATTATTTATAAAGATTGAGGGATGAGAAATGGAGAACAAAAAAACAAAACTTACAATTTCTGGAAATCCCAAGAAATCTTTTAAGAATTTTGATACCTCAAGTTCTCGAGGAAAAAAAACTGTAGTAATACAAAAACCAATAAATAAAACAAAATCTAAGGGAAATTTTAGCAAGCCTCATAGCTCTAAACAATCCTTTGATTTCAAAAAAGGTGCTCCTTTTAAGTCTATTAATATTCCCAAAAATGCTCCATCAACGAGTGATTTTGAGAGACGTAAACTTGCTGAGCAAAGAGCTACAAAAAGATTAAAAGCTGATTTAGAAAACAAAGATAAGAAAACAAAAATTGGATCAAAAAAAAGAGAGCTTAAACTTACAGTTTCAAGAGCCTTAAGTGATGAAATAGAAACGAGAGAAAGAAGTTTAGCATCAGTAAAGAGAGCAAGACAAAAGGAACTTAAAAATATCAATAAAAACGATAATAAAGAAAACTTAAAACCTATAAAAAGAGATATTAATATTCCAGAAGCTATTACAGTAAGAGAGCTTGCAAATAAGATGGCAGAGCAATCGAGCAATGTTATTAAATTTTTATTTGGTATGGGTGTTACGGTTACAATAAACCAAACATTGGCAGCTGATACTGCCGAATATTTAGTTAAAGAATTTGGGCATAATCCAATTCGTGAAGAAAAAGCTGAGGAAATAATTCAAAAAATTAAAGCTTCGAGAACAGAAAATTTAAAAAATAGACCACCAATTGTTACAGTAATGGGTCACGTAGATCACGGTAAGACTTCAGTACTAGATGTTTTAAGAAGTGCAGACGTAGTTTCACAAGAATTCGGAGGAATAACTCAACACATTGGAGCCTATCAAATCGAGAGTCAATCTAATAAAATAACCTTTATAGATACACCTGGTCATGCTGCATTTACTGAGATGAGAGCAAGAGGGTCAAAATTAACAGATGTAGTTGTACTAGTGGTTGCAGCCGATGATGGCGTAAAACCGCAAACTATAGAGTCAATTAAGCATGCAAAAGCTGCAAAAGTTCCAATAGTTGTAGCAATAAATAAATGTGATTTGCCAGATGCCGATCCCCAAAAGGTAAAAAACCAGTTATTAGAGCATGAATTAATTGCTGAAGATTTATCTGGTGATACCTTAATGATAGAGATTTCAGCTAAAACAAAATTAAATATTGATAAATTATTAGAGGCAATAACACTACAAGCTGAAATATTAGATCTAAAAACAGATTTTGATTCGAAAGCCACAGGTGTAGTTTTAGAGTCTAAGATTGATGTTGGAAGAGGACCTGTAGCAACAATTATTGTTACATCAGGGACTTTAAAAAAAGGAGATTTTTTTGTAAGTGGACTTAAATGGGGTAAAATAAGAGCAATCGTAAATGATAAAGGGAAAAATATTGAAGAGGCCCCTCCATCAACTCCTATTGAAATTCTTGGAATTAATGGCGCTGCAAAAGCTGGAGATGATTTTATTGTTTTAGAAAACGAGAGAGAAGCTAAAACTTTGAGCGAAAACAGAGCTCAAGAGAGTAAAGAAGGAAAAAATCCACTTTCTTTTGCTACACAAGAGTCAGCTTTTTCCGATAAATCTTCAGAAGAATTAAACTTAATAATTAAATCTGATGTACATGGTTCATCTGAGGCAATTAAAAATGCGATTAGTCAAATAAAACATGATGAGGTAAAGCCAAAAATAATTTTGGTTGATATTGGAATGGTAACAGAAACAGATGTTACTTTAGCAAAAGCATCTAATGCTGTCCTAATTGCTTTCAATGTTAAACCAAGTAAAGAAGCAAAAAAATTAGCAGAAAGAGAAAATATTAAAATTGCTTCATTTAATATTATTTATGAAGTATTGGACTTTATAAAAATGAAAATGTCCGGATTATTAACCCCAGATATACAAGAGACAATAATAGGGACTGCTCAAATTTTAGAAATATTTAAGGTTTCAGGGGCAGGCAAAGTTGCCGGCTCAAAAGTAACCGAGGGAGAAATTTCAAGTGTTGCGAGCGTAAGAATAATTCGAGATGGCAAAATTATACACACTGGTAAAATTGGAACTATTTTTAGAGAAAAAAATCAAGTTAAACAGGTTAATAATGGTCAAGAGTGTGGAATTACAGTAAAAGATTATATGGATTTTCAAAAAAACGATTTAATTGAGGCATTTAATGTTGTCTCAAAAGAAAGAACAATTTAATGGCTGATAGAATAGGTAAACCGATTTCACAAAGACAACTTAGAGTTGGAGAAATGATCAAGCAATCCTTAAGTATGATTTTTATAAGAAATGAGGCTAAAGTTCCCAACTTAGAGACGAATAATATTACAGTTACAGAAGTTAGAATGAGTCAAGATTTAAAAATCGCTAAAGCGTATGTCTTGCCATTAGGAGGTAAAAATGCTGATGAAGCAATTGAAAAACTTAAAGAATATTCATTTTTAATAAGAAAAATTTTATCACAAAAAATAATCGTAAAATTTTTACCTAAAATACTTTTTAAAAAAGATGAGTCGTTTGAGTATGCAGAAAAAATAGAAAATTTGATTAAACAAACAAATAAATAGGAAAAATAATGAGTAAAAAGATACAAGAATTAGCTTTGCATGATAAAGACACAGGATCATCAGAGATACAAATTGCGTTACTAACTGAGAAAATTGAGATTCTCTCAAAGCATATTACAAAATACAAAAAGGATAAACATTCCTCGGTTGGTTTACTCAAAGCAGTAAATAGAAGAAAAAAATTGTTAGATTATCTTAAAAGAAATAAGATTGATTCTTACAAAAATGTGCTATCAAAATTGAAATTGAGAAAATAATATAGATAAGATTAGATAGAACGAATGGAACGAAAAGAACGAAACGAAATGGAAATGAAATGTTTAAAG
>CENQ01142595.1_pt1 | contig 10237 bp, 9 predicted proteins | sample 356171 | NCBI WGS metagenome assembly CENQ01 (sample SAMEA2619802, study PRJEB7988) | marine metagenome | biome: marine biome (ENVO:00000447); feature: surface water layer (ENVO:00002042); material: "saline water (ENVO:00002010), including plankton (ENVO:xxxxxxxx)" | depth 5 m
TTTTGATTTAGAAACATTATCTTTATTTTTTATAATTACTGTTATTATTTCATTATTTTCTACATTACCAATGTATTACTTAAATAAAAAAGATAAATATGTTAGATTTTAATAATATTAACAAGTCTTATACAAATGTGACAAAAAGTAATTTAGTACTTGATGATGCAAGTATAAAAATTAATACTTCAAACATCAATTTAATTATAGGTACTTCTGGTGTTGGTAAATCTACCCTTTTAAATATAATGGGTTGTTTGATTAGACCAGATAGTGGAGTACTATTATATGGTAATAAAAAATATAATTTGCAAAAAGATAATATGAATGATTTCAGAATTAGTTCTTATTCCTATTTATTTCAGGATTATAATTTGTTACCAGAATTCAATGTCTATGATAATCTTTTACTACCATCCTATATAAACAAATTAAATATAAATGATACAAAAGTTAGTATTGAAAAGTATATGAAATATATTGATATTAAACATCTGAAGTATGTTTTTCCAAATACATTATCGCACGGTGAAAAGCAAAGAGTTGCAATGCTAAGGTCATTATTAGGAGGAAAAAAAATTATTTTAGCTGATGAGCCAACTGGAAATTTAGATGAAATAAATACTAAGCTTTTATTGGAATTAATTGTTAATATAAACAAAGAATTTGGTTATACTTTTGTTATAACAAGTCACGATATGAATTTTGAAAAAATTGCGAGTAATATTTTTAAAATAGAAAATAAAAAAGTTAATAGAATAAAATGAATGAAAATTATACATCAGGTGTACAAAGATTATTAAAAATATCTAAACAAGAATCTCTTAAGATAGGGCACTCATATGTCGGTTCTGAGCATCTATTATTAGCTATTATTAAAGATTCTAAGGGAAGTGCATCTAATACTCTTATAGCAGTAGGTTGTGATCTTGGTAAAATGAAAAACCTATTAAAAGAATCTTTGACAGCTTCTAATGTTACTTCTACTCTTGGACATTTGCCTTTAACTAGAAGAGCTGAAAGAATTTTAAAAAATTCCTTTATTGAGGCTAAGAATGATAAAAGGAAAAGTTCAGGACAAAATGATTTATTGCTTTCTATGTTACTCGAAAAAGATTGCACATTACATAAAATTTTTAATTTATGTTCAATTGATTATCAGATTATTAAATCATATGTAACTTCAAGCAATAATATTAAAATAATTCATAAGAAAAAATATACTGACACTGAAAAAGAATCAACACTGAAAATGTTTTCAAGAAATATTAGTGACATAGCTGCAAATGGAGAGTTAGATCCAGTAATTGGGAGAAATTCTGAAATAGAAAGATTATCACAGATTTTATCTAGAAGAAAAAAAAATAATCCAGTACTAATTGGAGAACCAGGAGTTGGAAAGACAGCAATTGTTGAGGGACTTGCCCTAAGAATATTAGATAAAAAGGTTCCAAGATTGCTTTGGGACTATACTATTATATCTTTAGATATTCCTGGGATGCTAGCTGGAACAAAATATAGAGGCCAATTTGAAGAAAGAATGAGGAAAATGATGATTGAAATAGAAAAATCTTCTAATATCATTCTTTTTATTGATGAACTTCATACAATAGTTGGTGCAGGTAGTGCAGCTGGCTCCTTAGATGCTGCAAATATGTTTAAGCCAGCATTAGCAAGAGGTGATATCCAAATAGTAGGAGCTACAACTTTAAGTGAGTACCGTAAGTATATCGAATCAGATGGGGCATTAGATAGAAGATTTCAAAAAATTATAGTATATCAACCATCAATTAAAAGTACTATTGATATTCTTAATGGAATTAAAGATAAGTATGAATCTCACCATAATGTAAAAATATCAAAAGATGCTATAAATGCTTGTGTCGAATTGAGTGATAGATATATAAATGACCGCTTCTTACCAGATAAAGCAATTGATATAATGGACGAAGTATGCTCAAGAATTAGTTTAAATAGTACTACTGTACCAGAATCAGTTATAAAACTTGAAAAAAAGTTAAAATCAATTATCGATAGTAAAAATAAAGATATTATTAATCAACATTTTGAAAATGCTGCAAAATTAAGAGATAAAGAAAAAAAGATTTTAAATAAAATTGCTTCAATTAATAGTAAATTTAAAACAACAATAGATGATAGTGAATTAGTTGAAATTTCAGATAAAGATGTTGCAGATACTGTTTCAATAATTTCCGGAATTCCCATCTCAAAAATTAACGAACACGAATCTGTGAAAATTTTAAATATTAAAGATAGCATAACCAAATTAATTGTTGGTCAAGATTATGCTGTAGAAAAATTGGTTGCAGCTATACAAAGATCAAGATCAGGTTTTAAAAATCCTAATCATCCTATTGGTTCTTTTATGTTTTTAGGTCCTACTGGAGTTGGTAAAACTGAATTAGCTAAGCAGTTAGCTCACTCACTCTTTAATAAAAAAGAATCTTTGATTAAAATTGATATGTCTGAGTACATGGAGAGATATAATGTTTCAAGACTTATTGGTGCACCTCCGGGTTATGTTGGTTATGAAGAGGGAGGATTGCTTTCTGAAAAAGTAAGAAGAAATCCATATTCAATTGTATTATTTGATGAGATAGAAAAAGCACATTCAGATGTATTTAATATTTTGCTTCAAATTCTTGATGAAGGAAAATTAACAGATAGTCTTGGGCATGTAATAGATTTTTCAAACACTATAATTATTTTGACTTCAAATATTGGAACACAAAGCATGAGCTCAAGTACTATAGGATTTAATAAATCTAAAGAAAAAGATTTAAAAACCGATTTGCAACTTGAAGTAAAAAAATACTTTAAACCTGAATTATTGAATCGGCTAGATGAAACAATAATTTTTAATTCTCTTAATAAAGAAAATTTATTTGATATAATTGATTTACAGTTAAATGACCTAAGAAAAAATCTTAAGTCAAAAAATATGTCATTAAGAATTAGTAAATCAGCTAAAAATGTATTATTAATTAATGGTATTCACAGAGAATGGGGAGCGAGACCAATAAGAAGAATTATTCAGGATGAGATTGAAAATGTTATATCGTACAAATATTTAAGTGGTGAGATAAAAGAAAATTCTACTATATATATTAACGGAAAAGGTTCACAGCTAATTTTTAAGTCTAAGAATAAAAAAACAAAATCCGCCAGCAAATCTTCCTAATCATGACAAAAGTGCAGCTTATGACAGTTTTGGCATAATTCTTGAACATGATAAATTAAATTCAAATATTAAAGGAGTATTAAAGGTTATGGGAAAAATTATAGGTATAGATTTAGGAACAACGAATTCATGTGTATCTGTTATAGAGGGTGGAAAACCTGAGGTTATAACAAATAATGATGGATTAAGAACAACCCCTTCTATCGTAGCATTTTCTAAGGAAGGTGACACACTAGTTGGTCAAGCAGCTAAAAGACAAGCTGTTACAAATCCAAAAAAAACTATATTTTCTGCAAAAAGATTTATTGGTAGATCTTACAATGAAGTTATCAGTGAGAATAAAAAATATCCCTATGAAATATCAAAAGGAAAAAATGATTCTGTAAATATTAAAGTTGACAATTCTGAATATGCTCCTCCACAAATTAGTGCAATGGTACTTCAAAATATAAAAAAAACCGCTGAGGATTATTTAGGTGAAAAGGTTTCTGACGCAGTAATTACAGTACCAGCATATTTTAATGATTCACAAAGACAGGCTACAAAGGATGCTGGTGTTATTGCGGGTTTAAATGTTAAAAGAATTATAAATGAACCAACAGCTGCTGCTCTTGCCTATGGTTTAGATAAGCAAGGAGATAGAAAAATTGCTGTTTTTGATCTTGGCGGTGGAACTTTTGACATATCAATTCTTGAACTTGGTGATGGTGTTTTTGAAGTAAAATCTACTAATGGTGACACAATGCTTGGTGGTGATGATTTTGATGATATATTAGTAGATTGGTTAATTGATGAATTTAAAAATTCAGATAATTACGATTTATCTAAAGATTCTATGGCAATACAAAGATTGAAGGAAGCATCAGAAAAAGCTAAGTGTGAATTATCATCCTCCAAGCAAACTGAAATTAATTTACCTTTTATTGCATCAGATGATAATGGTCCAAAAAATCTACTTATTACATTAACTAGAGCTAAGTTTGAATCATTGATTAAGTCAACAATTGATAAAATGATTAAACCTTGTGAGGATGCTTTAAAAGATTCAAAATTAAATAATTCTGATATCAATGAAGTTATTTTAGTAGGTGGCTCTACTAGAATACCCATTGTACAAGAAACAGTTAAAAAGATTTTTGGAAAGGAACCTAGTAAAGGAGTAAATCCTGATGAAGTAGTAGCATTGGGTGCTGCTATACAGGGAGGAGTCCTTGCAGGAGATGTTGAAGATGTTTTACTTTTAGATGTAACCCCATTATCATTAGGAATTGAAACTTTAGGTGGCGTTGCAACAAAACTTATTGAAGCTAATTCAACAATTCCCGCAAAAAAAAGCCAAGTATTTTCTACGGCTGCGGATAATCAAACCTCTGTTGAAATTCATATTTTACAAGGAGAAAGAGAAATGGCTGCTGGAAATAAATCACTTGGAAGATTTCATTTAGATGGTATTCCTGCAGCTCAAAGAGGTGTTCCTCAGATTGAAGTAACCTTTGATATTGATGCTAATGGTATTTTGAATGTATCAGCTAATGATAAAGCCACTGGTAAAGAACAATCGATACGTATTGAAGCATCTAGTGGCTTGAGTGAAGATGAGATTGAAAAAATGAAAAGAGATGCTGAAAAACATAAAGAAGAAGATGCTAAAAATAAAGAAAAAGTTGATACTATAAACAACGCTGATCAAACAATACATCAGTTAGATGCGCAGCTCAAAGAATTGAAAGATAAGTTATCTAAAGATGAATATTCTTCAATTGAACAAAAACTTGAGAAATTAAAAAAAGATAAAGAAACTGGTGATGTCGATTTAATTAAAAAATCATTAGATGAATTAAATCAAGAATTTCAAGCTATATCTCAAAAAATGTACCAAAATGCTCAGCAACAAGAACAGCAAAATCAATCAGCTTCTAATGAAGAGAAATCAAAAAGTGATAAGGAAGTGAAGGACGCTGATTTTGAAGTAGTTGAAGATGATAAAAAGTAATGAATTATAAAATTTTCTTAATATTATTTTCTCTTTTTATTTTTTCTTGTAAAGATAATAATGATATAGAAAGCTGGGATAAAGCTCAAGAGTTTTATATTAATAATGATTTTAATAGTTGTTTAGTTGAGCTAAGTAATATTGTTGAAAATAGTAAAAATGAGATATATATTACTAAATCCTTATTTTTAATTTCTGAAATTTATTTAAATGAATATAAAAACTATGATATTACTGTTGAATTTTTAAATAAAATACTTTGGGATTATCCTGACTCTGAATTAGCTAAACGCTCTTTGTTTACAAAAGCATATATTAATAGTAATTATATTCAATCATTTACTGATGCTAGAGAGTTATATAATCAGTTTTTAGAAAAATATCCAAACGATGACTTGGTTCCATCTGTTCAATATGAGCTGAGTGAACTTGATAAGCATAATACCACAATCCAAAATCTTTTAAATAAATAGTTATATTTATTAGATTTCAATTAGTTTAATACTTTATATTCATTTTATATTATTATAGTATTTAACTTGTAAATTAAAACTAATAAAGAGAAAATATGGCAAGCACTTCAGATTTTAAAAATGGTTTAATAATAAATCATAAGTCTAACCTTTGGAAAGTCGTTGAATTTCAACATGTTAAACCTGGGAAGGGTGGAGCATTCGTAAGAACAAAACTTAAGAATATAAAAACTGGTCAAGTTGTCGATGAAACATTCAGAGCAGGACATAAAATAGAAATTATTCGTATTGAAGCTAGGGACTATAATTTTATCTACTCTGATAATGATTTTTATTATTTTATGGATCAAGAAACATATGATCAAATTTCTATTCAATCAAGTTTTGTAGAAAAAGATACATCTGATTTTTTAGCTGAAAATACTCCGGTGACAATAACTTTTGATCCAGATAATAATCCTGTTGAGATTAGAATTCCATTACATATGAATATGGAAATAATTGAAACAGATCCTGGAGAAAAAGGTAATACAGCGCAAGGTGGTACAAAACCGGCTAAATTAAGTACTGGCGCTGTGATAAATGTTCCATTGTTTGTTCAAGAAGGTGAGGTCGTAAGGGTTGATACTAAAGAAAAAAAATATATTGAAAGAGTAAAATGACTTTAAAAAATAAGATTTCAAAGCTTATTGATGTAATCAAAGACACTGATATTAATGAAATAGAAATTTCTTCCTTTTGGGGTGCTCAAAAAATTAAATTGAAAAAATCCAATAATGACATCATTCAAAATAATATTTCAAACTCTTCTTCATCAAAAAATTCTATTATTTCTTCCGATAGTTCATCTGAATCGGTTACATTTAATTCAAGCAACAATTTAGACTTAAAAAGTGAAGTGCCTATTGAAAATAAAGATTTAGATGAAAATCTTTATGATGTAATCACAGCACCCTTAGTAGGAACATTTTATGAATCTCCAAAACCAGGTGAACCTCCTTTTATTAATATTGGAGATATCGTAGAAGTTGGTCAATCTTTATGTATAATTGAAGCTATGAAAATATTCAACGCAATTGAATCTGATTACAGTGGCGAAATTGTTGAAATTCTGGTCCAGGATGGTGAGCCTGTTGAATTTGGTCAGCCTTTATTTAAATTTATTAAAAAATAATGTTTAAAAAAGTATTAGTAGCAAATAGGGGTGAAATAGCATTAAGAATAATTAGGGCTTGCAAAGAAATAGGTATAGATACAGTGGCTATTTACTCTGATGTTGATAAACTATCACTTCATACTAAATTTGCAGACGAAGCTATTTGTATTGGTCCTGCAGATTCATCAAAAAGTTATTTGAATATACCTTCAATTCTATCTGCTGCAGAGCTTACAAATGCTGACGCTATACATCCTGGATATGGATTTTTATCTGAAAATTCAGATTTTTCAACTATTTGTAAAGATAACAATCTGACTTTTATAGGTCCAAGCTCTGATATAATTTCAGTAATGGGTGATAAAGCATCTGCTAGAGATACAATGAGAAAATTAAATATTCCAATTATACCTGGATCAATAGGTATTGTAAATAATTCTGAAGAAGGTCTTGAGATTGCAAAGGATTTGGGTTTCCCTGTTATTATAAAAGCTTCATCAGGTGGCGGTGGTAGGGGAATGAGAATTGTTAATGATTCTCAAGATTTTAAAAATGCTTTTGATACAGCTCAATCTGAAGCAAAAATATCTTTTAATGACACTAATGTTTACATAGAAAAATACTTTATTTCTCCAAAGCATATTGAAATACAAATAATCTCTGACACACATGGAAATGTATACTCATTATTAGATAGAGAGTGTTCTGTACAGAGAAGACATCAAAAAGTATTAGAAGAAGCACCTTCATCATCTATTAGTGATGAAATAAGAGAAAAAATGTCTGAAGTGTCAGTTAAAATAGCTAAAGAAGTTGGTTATGTTGGCGTTGGAACAATAGAGTATCTATATGATTCTGAATCAAATAAATTTTATTTTATGGAGATGAATACAAGAATACAAGTTGAACATCCTGTTACGGAAATGATTACAAATTTTGATATTGTTAAAAACCAAATATTGTGCCATGCAGGATTAGTTTTACCAGAATGGCTAACAAATTTAAAGCCAAGAGGACATTCTATTGAATGCAGAATAAATGCTGAAGACCCATCTAAAAATTTTATGCCTTCTCCTGGCGAAATAACTAGTCTTCACATGCCAGGTGGAAATGGTGTTAGAGTTGATACTCATATTTATGCAGGTTATAAGATACCTTCCAACTATGATTCGATGATTGCTAAAATTATTGTTCATGCATCATCTCGATCAGAGGCAATTCACAAAATGTTAGGTGTACTTGATGAGTCAGTAATTGAGGGTGTTAAAACTACTATCCCTTTTCAAAAACAAATACTTGCTGATAGTATGTTTATTTCAGGAAATTACAATACAAATTTTTTAAATACTTTTCAATATAAGGAGCTTGATAATGAGTGATAAAAAAAATTTATTATATACAAAAGAACACGAATGGCTTGATGTTAATGGGGATGAAGCTCAGGTAGGAATTACAGATTTCGCTCAAGGAGAATTGGGAGATATAATCTTTGTTGAATTACCTGAAGTTGGTGATACATTTAGTAAAGATGATGTTTTTGGTACTATTGAAGCAGTTAAAACTGTTGCTGACCTTTATATGCCAGTTTCTGGTGAAATTATTGAATTAAATAATGTTATTGAAGATAGTCCTGAGTTGATAAATACAAGTCCTCATGAAAGTGGGTGGATTATTAAGATTAAAATTACTGAAAAGTCTGAGGTGGATTCACTATTAAATGAAAATCAATATAAAGAGTTAATAAATGTCTAATATATCTATAACTGATAATCAATTAAATGAAATGCTTGAAAAGCTTTCATTAGAAAAAATTGAAGATTTATTTAAAATCATACCTGATTCATTTAAATATGATATTAATTCTCTTTCAATAAAGGAAGCATTATCTGAACAAGAAATAACTAATTATTTTAATGTTCTTGGAAATAAAAATTTAAATTCATCAAATTCTCTTTTTTTTATGGGCGGTGGAAGTTACGATCACTATATTCCAAAAATTGTTGATACTTTATCAAGTAGATCTGAATTTTATACAGCATATACTCCTTATCAAGCTGAAGTTGCACAAGGGACTTTACAATATTTGTATGAATTTCAATCTATGATTTGTGAACTATCTGGAATGGAAGTATCAAATGCTTCACTATATGATGGTGCATCTTCACTGGCTGAAGCATGTTCTATGGCAATGTCAATAACAAAAAATAAAAAAATATTTTTATCAAAATCAATTCATCCTTCTTATGTTGATGTTCTAAAAACATACTTAGATCCTGTTGGTATAAAAATAAATTTCTTTGATGATAATGAAGATGGAACAACCTCTTGTGATGCTAAAATTGAAGATGATGTGGCATGTATTGTTGTTCAGTCTCCAAATTACTATGGACTTATAGAAGATTTAGAATCATTTAATAATGTTAAATCAAATTCACTTTTAATTGTTATTTCTGATCCGATTTCATCATCTGTCCTTAAATCTCCAGCAGATTGCGGTTGTGATATATATGTTTGTGAAGCACAATCATTAGGAAATTACATGTCTTACGGTGGTCCTAATATTGGTGTTCTAGCATCAAGAAAAAAATATATAAGACAGATGCCGGGTAGAATAATTGGAAGAACTACCGATGTAGATGGCAAAACAGCTTACAGTATGGTTCTTCAAACAAGAGAACAGCATATTAGGCGAGATAAAGCAACCTCAAATATTTGTACAAACCAAGGATTATTAGCATTACGTTCAACTATATATATGGCACTACTTGGTAATTCATTATATGACATTGGTAAAATATGTTTTGATAATTGTCAATATGCTGCAGACAAAATTAGTAATATAAAAGGTTTTTCAATTTATAAGAAAAATAGATCTTTCATTAAAGAGTTTATTGTAAAATCAAGTGTTTCTGCCAAAAGTATCCAAAAAGATGGTGTGTCAAAAAATATATTAATTGATTTACCTGTTAATGATTTAAATGATAATAAGATTTTATTATCATTTACGGAAAAAAGAACAAAGGAAGAAATTGATACTTTAGTTGAATTTTTTAAAAGCTATGAGTAATGATTTTCAATTAAAAAATATTGAAGAAAAATGGCAAAAAAAATGGTCAGATGATCCATCTCTAAAAGTAAACCTTAGCAATTCTAAAAATAAAAAATATGTTCTAACTATGTTTAGCTATCCTTCAGGTGATAAGCTTCATATAGGTCATTGGTATAATTATGGACCTGTTGATACGTTTGCTAGATTTTTAAAAATGAATGGCTTCAATATTTTTCAACCACAAGGATTTGACGCATTTGGATTACCAGCAGAGAATTTTGCTATTAAGCATGGTATCCATCCAAAAGAAAGTACTAATAAAAATATTTCTGTTATGAAAAGTCAATTAAAGAAAATCGGGGCT
>CENQ01010174.1_pt1 | contig 10232 bp, 12 predicted proteins | sample 356171 | NCBI WGS metagenome assembly CENQ01 (sample SAMEA2619802, study PRJEB7988) | marine metagenome | biome: marine biome (ENVO:00000447); feature: surface water layer (ENVO:00002042); material: "saline water (ENVO:00002010), including plankton (ENVO:xxxxxxxx)" | depth 5 m
GGAATCGGTTCCTTGACATATGCACCTGCATACTTGGAATCTTTATCTGAACGGACAATCGGAGGAATAACAATATTCCTCTTCTTCAAATAGTTGTAGATAATGGTATCCCACATACGCACTTGTGAGAAGACATCAGCATAGTTCGCCTTAGCGTCATACGCCATAACGATTGCCAGTTCAATCAGTTTCATCTTGTCTTCCAAACGGTCAACAAGTTCCACGTCAATGATGTTGTATTCTACAAACTTTTGCCATCCATTCGTATAGAAGTCCTTGAACGTATCAAACTCGGAGTGATCCAGTTTCTTCTGTCCAAGTTCTACGCTAGCAATGTAATCCAAACGATAGGATTCCTGTGCTTTGTAAGTGAACTTCTTATAAAGATTTAGGTAATCAAGTTGCGTAATACCACCAACATCATAAGAAATGTGTTTACGACCCATGATCATGGTCTCACGTTCTGTGACAAGACCCCATGGCGAAATACGCTTCATCAACTTTTCACCAAGGATCCTATCAATACGTCGCACAAGGTACGGCATATCGTACAGTTCGCTGTTCCATCCAGTCAGAACTTCAGGAGTATTCTCCTCAATCATCCACCAGTTGATGAAGTCATTCAGGAGTTCATACTCAGTGGAGAAACCTTTATAGATGACGTTCTGCTGTTTGTTATTGAAAGGTCCTTGACCCCAGGTGCGGATCTGTTTGGTAGTATAGTCCTGCACTGTAATGAGCAAGACTTCCTCTGCAGCAGACTCAACGTCAGGGAATCCATTCTCAGACTTGACCTCAATATCAATCGTGGAGATTTTGATTTTGGTAGTATCAAACTTAATCTCTTCCTCAGGATACTTCTCAGAAATATACTGATAGATGTATCTATCGTTTCCGTAGATTTTAAAGTTTTCTACACCATCATATCGCTTGATAAACTCACGACAATCACGAACAGTTCCAGGTTCAACAGATTCAACATATTCACCTTCAAGAGTTTTGTACTTTGTTTTCTTGTTAGATGGGACAAAAAGAGTCGGGTAAAACTTCTCCCGAGTCATGAAATGATGACCATTTTCATAACCTCGGACCAAGAAGTGATCCCCGACCATTTGGACGTTCGTGTAAAATCTCATTCTGTAAGTTTCAGATACTCTTCAACAACTTCTGGGGTAGGATCTGCGATAGTCAGAATATCTTCTGACCGAATCATCAATTCCCTTTGATTTGTTGCTTGTGGCCAGGGTTCATACTTACCTTCGCCAAGGAAACGATATGGGTTGACTAGTCTACAGTTTGGATCACCAAGTTCTGCGTCAACCTCAACAACCTCACTGATGAGAACATTATCTACATCAACGAGGAGACACTTAACTGCTTTGCTCATTAACTTTTTCCAGATACATTTCAGATACAGACGACAAGGGTTCCACAATCGTTACAACCCAATCTTTAGGAACAACGATGTCATCATCAGAAGACAACAAGATCCAAGGAGAGAATACAATCTCAACGTCGTCATCGGGTGCTTCATTCTCTTCAGTCAAGAAGAGTGGTTTTTGTGTGGCAACCTTGTGCGGTTTATTTAGAAGGTATCCATGAACAACCTCATCCTGTACAAGTTCTTTGGCATCAGAAATGAGTTGCTCGCCAGACTTCAATAGGACTAATTTAACGGACATGTCAGAATATCACCTGTCGGCATTATAGCATAAAAAAGAGGGTATTGCTACCCCCTTCTTATTATGAGTATTAAGGTCTGAAAACTAACAAGAGTTTTTCTCACTGAATACTAACTAATTTTTATGAGTATTAGGAATTGAACACTTACAAGAGTGTTTCCATATGAATACTAACTAAAAGATTTGAAGATGGTTGAGTATTAGCGTGTGAAAACTAACTAGAGTTTTAGCATTTGAATACTAACGAAGACCATTCTCAACACGGAGATTATCTTCAACAATCATCTTCCGCAGTGCATACCAGATCTTTTGAGTCATCTTATCAACTTTGGTACGTGCTTTCTTTAATTGAGAGTACTCTTCATATAGCATTCCAACTTGAAAGTCTGAAGTATTCGCACTCTTTTTATCAGGATAAGCATATTCAGATACTGCACGTCTCATCCAATGTTTGTAATTAGACGCAGCAACTCCTTGATTCATGTGATAAGGTTTACATCCCAGATAATGTGCCTTGACATATTTCCAATTAGGAACTAATCCTAAATCTGGACGTACACGTAGATCACCATTGGGACGAAGAATAGAGTGGACCAAAGTGTAAATGCGATTAGGAACATCAATTTTGATATTTCCTTTTTTATCAAACTTTAAACCAATAGCATGAATCAACTCCATGTCTCCACCAAGATACTCAGTCAGTCTAAGTGCATACTTTTTGATCCACTTTGATACTTCGTCTTCATAATCAATTTTCTTACTAAAACCATATTCACATGTTTTAGCAATATTAATATCTTCGTTAGATTGTTGAATATAATCGAAGATGGATGAATTTTCTTCTTGAAAGGTTTTTAGTTTAGTTGGAATAAACTCTTTCAAAGAATTAAAAGCTTTCTCATCTTCCAATAGAAAACTTGCAATTGCTCTAGTATCTGCCTCATCGGTTTTAGCATCTGCTTCCACACCAGCAAGTTTTCTTGCTTTTGGTGTAGATTTTTGAGGAAACAATAAGATAGTGATTCCTTTCCTATCTGCATTTTCTTTTAACTCTTCCAATTGATCAAAGTTAAAAGGTTGTGCAAGAGTTAATCTATGCGATTCTCTTAAATGAGCACATTCAACAACTAAAGTATCTCCCTTCTCAAGTCCTGAAATATTCAGGTTAATAAGGTTTTCTTGTGGTAGTTTTCCATGAAACTTGTCATTACCACTATCATAAACATGGACTTTTCCTTGTCCAACGTCTGCTGTAAACAAATTCATTTTTTTAATTAATAAAGGACAACTTATAAAAATAACGAACAAGTATTAGTTGTCTGAAGACTAACAAGAGTCTTACATCTTGACTACTGATTCAATTCGTTATCTGAAAATTATAAGACAAGAAATAAATCTTGTCAAGTATTATGCGGTGAATACTAACAAGAGTATTACAGTTTGAATACTAATAAGTATTTCTTCGGTAAGTATTATGAAGTGAATACTAACAAGAGTATTTCAGGGTGAATACTGATTGACCCGAAGACTGATATTATATCGTAAAAAAAGAGGGGCGTCAACTGGATTTTGCCAGTTGCCCCCCCTGCGGCGACGATATTCTCTAATATTTAGAGATAGTCTTTCCTTTGATGATGATCTGGGACAACTTTTCCTAAGTCAATAGTCAGTAACCCATCCTCAAAAGTAACTGATCTAACTTCCGTTTCATCGCTGAGGGTCCAAGATCTTGTGAATGATCTTTGAGCCATTCCTCTATGAACATAAGTTCGTTCGGTCTCAGCATCTCCTTTTTTTCCATCGACAAAAAGTTTACCGTCTTGTGTGTAGACATTAATTTCTTCCTTTTTAAAACCTGCAAGTGCTAGTTCTAAGCGGTATTCTACGTTGCTTAGTTGAACTAGGTTGTATGGCGGATAGTTAGTTTGCGTCTCGTGCAGCGTCCCAAGACGGTCAAAGTAATTATCCATGCCGATACTGTACCTATTTATACGGTCCATCAGCTCAGGCAGATCCTTCGTATGAAACTTCATTAAGTTCCCCATGGTTATTAGCTCCTATAAAAGCGAGTTTGTATTGTGTGATCCCCGAAGGCAATCACACATATTTATAGCACGCTTTTAAAAATCAGGAGTTCGGTTTACCGATATTTCTTTAATCTACTCCAAGTTGTTGATTCCGTTCTCGTTCCTACTCCCGATCCTCTCCTATTTTTCCTTCTGTTTGGATTAGTTCCAACAGCACTTGATGCTTGTGAGGCAAGAGATGACGCTTGAGATCTAGATCCCCTAGCACCGCCAGAGCGATAAGTTGTTGTTCCTAAAGGAAGACCACCTTGCCCACCTCTACGTCCTGAGGATGAGGAAGATCCACCCGCGTCACTATAATCTGCTTTTTCAGCATCCTCACGTCTCTTGTCTCGGTCATTCAACCATTTCATTTGAGCGTCTTGTGCTGCAAGAATTTGCTTCTGCAACTCTTTAGCTGCTGCTGTATAAATTATTCTTCTGTTATAACCAATTGCATTTGCCATATTAGTAGTATCTACATATCCTTCTTCACCAGGACCAATAATTTCCACCCTCTTAACCGACTTACCTTCTCGTCTAAGTTTTTCCATTTTTGCGCCAAGTTCAGCCAAGAGTTTTGAATATGGATCTTCCTCATTGTCTATTTCATCCAATGCATCTTGTCTCGCCTGATTTGCAGCATCTTGTTTATCATTATAATCTTGTAGTGCATCATTAAATGCATTTTCTTGTTCCGCTCTTTTAGCAGCAAGTGCCTCTTCTTCAGCAGTTTGTGCATCATTTAGAGCGTTAAGTTTATTCATGAGAGATGCTGGTGCTTGTTGTCCAGAAAACTCAGCATATTGACGTTCTATTGGCGCACGCAACTTATTATACTTATCAGCAATTTTGTTAGTTGCATCAGAATACTGTCGATCATTCATTCCAGTGTATCGGGGTTCACCTGTTTTGGGGTCGGATGCAAATCCCTTGTTTGCTTGAGAACCCCGTATATCAGACATCTTACCCGCTCTACGAGCAGCATTTGCTTTATCCTGTGCTGCTTTGATTTGAGTATCAGTCATGCCTCCATCTGAACCACGTTGACCGACAGAATTGGCGTTTGCACTATTACTTCTAGGAACAACATTACCATCAGAAGTTGAGAATGATGAACGACCTGCACCACGTCCTGATGTGGGAGTAACAGTAGAGGGAGATCCCATAAAAGGTCTTCCCAGTGCATCATACGCGATTTGACCACCAAGTGCTGCCCATCCAGCTGGACCAGGAATTGCGGTTGCTGCACCCAATGCTGCACCAAAATAATCACCTTGTGAGGATCTTTGAGCGACATCAGCACCAGCAAGAATTGCATTAGCACCAGGAATTAACCTACTTAATAATCTAGATGCCTTAGTGCTTGATTTCGTCGCTGCCCTTGCTAAATCATCAGCAGAAGCTCTTACTGCCTGTGGACCACCTTTAGGAATTTGAATTTCGGGTGTTCCCGAATAACCCCTACTAACTACAGATCCAAATGGATTTTTTATACCTCGCATTCCTTTTTTAGGAGTAGGTTGCACAAAATAATCTCCAGCCTTTTTTCCAAAAGGTGTTCCTCTAGTTAGTTGATTAGTATCTTGATACATTCTTCCAACATTTATCTCTCCAGGACTCATTGTTTGTAGAGGTGTTCCGTAATTTCTACCCGGAACAATCCTCTGAAGTTTCATATTAGAACGGAAATTCGGGTCATAATTTACACCTGATGGCAATCCTGTTATCATCTGACCACCAGGAGCGTATCTAATATTATCTGTTACAGATCTAGCAAGTCTACCAATAATATTTGGATTTATAGGAGCTTGACCATTTTTAGCAAGATTGTCTTGCCTTACTTGATTAGCAGCACTTGCTAAATCAGAAAAACTTATACCAGTAGCAGAAGGAGCAAGAGTGCTTGGATTAATAGCACCACCCTGCCTCTGTGTAGTCGATCCTAATGATCTACCACCTTGTCCTCTCATACGCTGCGGAGCAGCAGCCTGATCTTCTCTTCTTGCTGCCACTGCAGCATCAGACATATCAGGAGGAAGAGGAACACCTCCTGTCGCGCCAGGGCGACCGTCTTTGTATGAATAGTTGTACCCATATTGTCTTGACCCAGCAGCAGATTGAACCCTAGCATTCATCAAAGGAAGATATGGATATGCCTCCTGAGAAGCATCAAGTTGTTTATTGATAGGTCTTTGTTTTTCTAACTTGACAATCTGTATATTGAGTGCATTTTGTTCTTTCCTAAGAGAATCAAATTTTTTACTGTAAGCATTATAATGATCTTCAACTTTTTTTAAGTGTGAGTCTGATTGACTTTGATATTCAGCATCTAATGCATCAAGTTCTTTTATACGAGCATTATTATATTCATAATATTTGTCGCGAGCTGCGTTTATCTCTGACACTGAACCACCACGGTTCATTATTTGTACATATGGACGCTGTTTCTCGCTCCATTTCTTGCTGATCTCTTTCTTTCTATCAGAATATTGATCGTATGTCATCCCCGTATATTCGGGTTCAAACTCCTGTTGTTCTGAACTAAGATTGGATATTTTTTGATCAAGTTGTTTTATCTGTTCTTCTAACTTTCTTATCTCAGCATCAATTCTTTCATCTTCTTCTTGGTCTTTCTTTCTCTGAATATTTGCAAGTGGTGGTGCATAACCTTGCAGACCCAATAGATTGAAAGCAGGTGCAGGAACTTCTAATGTATCACCAAATCCAAAATCAATTGTAGCCGTCTTTGGAGTTCCTTCAACCCCACCAAGACCCGTAACATGAAGTAATGTTGAATTATCAACTGTAGATACAAATGTTGTTCCAGTTGAGTTAGCAATAGAACCTGCTACAGGTGTCCAGTCACTCTCTTGAAGTTGTGTTTCTTTTCTCCAATCAGACTTAAAAGGTCTTGCTATTTCTTCTATTTGTTTTCTTTCTGCTTCTGCTTCTTGCAACTCCTTCATTTTTAGAGCAGCACGTTCTTTCTGCTCATCAACCTGCCTTTGACGAGTTCTTTTAAAATCTTTATTTCCTACGTGACGTAATATCCTGCTCATTAAAAAAGGAGGTCTATAACCTCCTTATATTTATTCAGTTTCTTCAGTCTTCTTTTTCTTAGCACCAATATTATACTTGGTCTCAAGAATCCAATCCTGCTTATCCTTGTATGCCAACACTTTGATCTGGTTCAGTGGGGCAATCTGTTGGATTTTTTCTACGTCCACAATCTCTACCAGACCCCAGTCTGCAAGAAGTTGTGCGATACGATTACGACGCTGGACATCATTCAACGTCAGGTTGGCGTGCTTACCATCAAGGGCAAACAACTCTTTGAAATGCACCAGATAATATCTACCCTGCTTATGCAGAATATGACATGACTGATAAATCTTCTTCTCTTTCCTAGAAGCGACTCCAATACGAGTCAGAGTTTCACGCACTTTCAAAAAGTCATCAGGTTCTCCAAGAACCACTTCAACCATTTGTTCGGGCGACCACTTCACTTCAGGTTCTTGAACGACACTCATCTTGTTCCTCCAGTATCAAATTTTGATTTAATAAATGTAAGTTGTTCTTTTGTCAAGATCCGTAGTGCTTGCTTTGCCTTCTCATTACTATAACCATAATGACGTTTGACATAATCAAGGTCTTTGATCTTATCTTGTCGGAGCCAGGGAGAAAACCTCTTCTTTTTCCTCAGACTATTTAGATAAAAATCATATTGCATTTTCTTCGGAATGCTGTTATGAATGTTCATCTCATTCGCAAACATAATACAGTCCAAATGACCAGAGAAACAACGATTGACAATATAAGGAGGATACTCTTTTTCAAGAGTGGGATCTTCATCAAGCAAGTTCTTTTTGGTCTGATTGATTGAGTTCAGCCAGTCCTTTAAGTCCATAGTTAAAAAGTAGAAGTTCTTTACGTTGTTTTTGATCTCGCATATACTCACCTACGGAACGCATCGTGTAGGTAAGGTCAAATTCCCCTGCATTCCATTCTTTAAATCGGTCTTTAACCAACTGGTCGGCATTGTAACTGATAAGGCAATCCATAGAGCAAGTATCACAATCTGAGGCAAAACGATCATGATCGAATCCCTTGTGCATAGCTCCCTTTTTACCGTAGAGATTATCTTTGATGTCATAAGGAGGGTCCAAATAAATGAAAGCAGATTTCTCCGAACCTTCATCCAAAAGTTTGTCGTAGGAAAGATTAGTGATTTCCCAGTTTTTGATGATTTGAGAATATCCAGGCAGTTTATCTATTCCTCGCATTGAGAAGTTTGAATCAGATGCCTGGGCAGAAAAGGATGAGGACTCAGTGAGACCAGAAAAAGAGCACTTGTTAATAATGTAAAAACTAACGGCACGATGAAAGGGTTCAGTCCGTTTGGTTTCATGATTCAAATACTCCTTTGCTTCCAAGAACAATTGCTTTGCAGATACTGGTTCAGGATGACGATACTTCAACTGATTAAGTTCATCACGCATCTTCTGCCCATCACTCTGCAGAGTCTTCCAGAAGTTGACCAGAGGTTCATACAGGTCATTTACCCAAACCTTGACAGTCGGATACTTCTTAGTGACGTGAATTGCTACACTGCCACCACCGAGGAATGGTTCACGATACTCATCATACTCCCGAAGGTCAGGGAAGTATTGGTCCATCTTGGTGCAGGCACGGGACTTGCCACCAGGATAACGGAGAGGTGTCTTGTACGCTTTCATCACAGAATCTCCTGAAGATTGTCAAGGATTTCAGCAGAGGTAATCTTCTTCTCTGCTGGTTTGATATCTTTAGCGAGCATGGTAAAGTCTCCAGGCAGAAACTTGACCTTTGCTGTAGGTGACTTAGGAGTGTAGTAAATACGCTTTTCTACGGTCTCCCAATCGGTAATTCCAAGTGCCATAGACCCAGTGTCCACAAGCAGCATGTAATCAAAAGTTTTTTCAATTACTTTGTTATCAGACTGAAAGTTCTTAAGAACGATGGATGATGTAGATCCATTCTTGTTAAACATCTTAAGTTTTCCCTTCATCTCATAGTTGACATTATCTTCAGAAGTAAAGTCAACGCCATCTTTGTAATCACCCACATATTGAAGTTGACCACCGCTCCACTTGGCAAAGGACTTTTCCTGTAACCAAGTGCGGATGGTCTTGAAGGCGTTTGATTTCATTTGAGTTGTATTGGTGGCATTTACGCAACCAAAGAACTCTTCAAGGTTGATCCGACTAATGTCAAGATTCGGTTTCATAATCAGGTTCGTTGTATTTCAAAAATTCCCAGAAGGTCAATTTCATTTCCTTCTGAGTCATCCCACAGTTCTTAGCGGCTGTGGGCAAGTTCATTGTAGCACGGAAAAGCGCCAAGTTGGACTCTTTTACGTTTTCAGGTGTAGTCTTCACATTTGGTTCCATCAACTTGGACTTATCAATTTTAAGAAGACTCATAGCATGTCTCCATAGGGTGTGCCATCTTTATGAAGAAGAACTCCATCAACCTTATTCAATAGTTCCTGCATCCCCCCATAGAGAATACGATATCCGCTTCCCACATACAACTGACCCAAGACAACAGCAATAGTTGCAGTACCCCAGAAGACGTAATAAAACCTAGACTTAACTTGTGCTCTTAGTTTTGTTTTCATAGTACCAATTTCTTATTAGGTGCCTGAATGACAGAGAACATACTTTGATACTGTTCTTCAATCTGATCTTGCGTATCTGCAATATACACAATATACTTTTTAGTAATTTCAAGTTCCTCATCTTTACCTTTAAGAAGAGGAGACCAAGGAGCAAATCCCATTTGACCATTACCAGCAGGAACAGCAACGATAGGATTACAGATGACTACAGAGTCATCTTTTTCTTCAATCAAGTCTGCAACGACATCTTCGCCAGACCACATACGCATCAGTTTAACATTCATTTGAATTCACACTCCACCATTAGTTCAGTAAGACAAGCAAGCATATTTATCTCCTGGTCTGCTACGAACGCTCCCTGATACTGATACTTAGCGAGAACAAGGACAGCAGCAGGAATAGAAGCAGGAACCAAGGATTCGTAGCAAGCGTCATAAATACGACGCAAAAGTACAGTAGTATCATTGTCCAGATTACCAACGATCCACTTTCGCACTTCAGCAAAGTTTTTATCCTTGAGATTCTTGACCAGTTCATTTACAGCAACATCAGAGAACGAAGCGAGAATACCCGCATCAATTTTACCACTTACAGAATACCTCTGAACTTCATTCAATACACGACGCCAATCGGGGAAGTGCTTATTGATGAGTTCTACCAGGACCTTGTTATCATATTCAATGCCTTCTGAATCCAAGATTTCTTGGATTCGCTTGAAGAACTGGGCAGCAATGGATTGCCGGTCCTTTCCTTTGATTCCGAACTCAACGACGGAACATCGCGAGTGCAGGGGTTCAAGGATTTTATTTTTGTAGTTACAGG
>CENQ01060221.1_pt1 | contig 10210 bp, 5 predicted proteins | sample 356171 | NCBI WGS metagenome assembly CENQ01 (sample SAMEA2619802, study PRJEB7988) | marine metagenome | biome: marine biome (ENVO:00000447); feature: surface water layer (ENVO:00002042); material: "saline water (ENVO:00002010), including plankton (ENVO:xxxxxxxx)" | depth 5 m
GCTGCATAACTTTTAATATCTAAAAGTGCATTAAATGCTTTATCCCATGGAACCTCAACTAATTCAGCTGAGATAGATCCTGCTACATCTTCTCCAACTAAAATATTTATATCTCCTATTTTAGACATTAAATTCATTGCTTCTTTGTAGTCTAGGTTTTGAAACTTAAAGGTAACTTTTTGTTTTAGAAGATCATATTCATCCGGTATCAATAAATAATTTTTTTCCTTAACTGAGGAAATTTTTTTTCTTTTGTTTAATTTGATTATGTCTCCTTCAACAGGTATTGGTCCCATTTCTGCACTTTTTTCCAATTCCTTTTTACCCAATTTTTTCACATCAGTTTTAATTAATGGAGTATTGTGTTTAAAAGGTTTTCCTATTCCAACTTTTTTACCAGACTGGCTACAACCCGCTAGAGCAAATACTGATATGAAAAATAGAATTTGAAATTTATTAAATATATTTTTTTTCATTACCTAGCTCTCTCCACAATCTGATTTTTAAAATTTATAACAAGATACGAAGCGCCCTCTGTCTCAAAAACAGCTTCTTTATTATTTAATGCAACTAATTTAACACCGGGACTTAATTCTTCAGAAATTTTAAGTGTCAAAACATCTCCGCCAGCATTAATTAAAGTTGCGAAACTATCCATCTGGCTAGATACAACTCCAACTAATTTAAAATTGTACAAACTTTGACCAGATTTTGGTTCAGTAGTTGTGTTTGTATTATTCTCCAATAATGTTACTTCTGTCCTACCACTCATTGAGGCATCACCCACAAATGGATCATTTAATGGTAATGGTTCCTCTGAACTAGTCACTCCAGTTGCTTGCTGTTGTTTTACCTTCTGATTTATTTCTTTCGCTTTTTCGATTATATTTTGTTCTTTATCGTGGCTATCTGAGAGAGAAACCCCAATTAATAATAATAGTACTAATACAGATGATATTAATGTTTTAAAAAAAGTCATCAGCCAGCCCCACTATAGTTAAAGTTCCTTTTACTTTTATCGCACCAGTTGAATCTCCTTTTACCACTTCAATTGACTCCTTGTCAAAGTTTAACATTTTTTGGGAAAGAGACAGGGCTCTTTTAAACTTAATATAACCAATAAAATTACCAGTTATTTCAAAATCCACTGGGATTGTGTAATAAGCAACATTTTCCTTCTTAATTTTATCACCCTTTTTCTTTCTTTTTTTCTTTTTCTTCTTCTTCTTAGAAACGCTTTCTAACGCAGCAGCTTTTGTAACTTGCTTAATTTCTTTTTTTTCAATTTTTGAGATAACTAAATCATTCTCTCCAGCAAAAACACTCAAGGTGTTATATAACCCCTCAACTTCTGCCTTTGAGTGAAACAAAGTTGAATATTGTTCGTATCTTGGTTTAAGCTTATTTATTTTTTTTTGTTTTGATTTTATTTTTTGAATAAGCTCTGTGGTCTCTTGTTTTTTCTTATTCATATCGTCAAGCTGTATTTTTTTCTTTTTAACTATTGGATTTAGAACTGCGTAATAAATTATTAAGAAAATAATTACTGCTCCTGCACCTATACCAATTTTAATGAGTGTTTTTTTATCAGCTAACTTTAGAAGCTTTTCTTTAATATCTTCAATTTTCAAGTTTTTAAAATCAATATTTAAATCCATAATTAAACTCTTTTAAGTTTTACAAATACCCTGAACCCTTTCATTGTTGCACCACCAACTGTCGCTTTAGGCAACTTCATTGATGAAAGTGATGCTTGCTCAATTAATTTTTGTTTACTTAAGTTTTCAATAAACCTTAAAATATCTTGGTCAGTTGCAGCTATACCCTGGATCGTGAGATTATATTTCCCATTATATTCAACTTTATCAAATCTTACTCTTTTCGGAACACTAGACGCTACTTGTGCAAGAACTCTATAAGTTAATTCTTTATTAGACTTTAAAGTTCGACTTAATTTTAATGTTTGTTCTATAAGCTTTAATTCTTTTGAAATTTTTTTATCCTCCAAACCTTTTTCTTTATGGATTTTTTTTACGTTATCGTAATCAGCTAATTGTTTGTTGTATGAGAAAATATTCCAAAACGATAAAGAGAATAATATTATATATAAAGCTGCAATGGATGCTGCAATCCCTTTGAAAGCAAAGCCTGAAATTGCTTTCATCTTTTTTTGTTTAAACATGCTTTGTCTATTAGGAAGTAAGTTTATGTTCTTTACTGCAGTAACAAATTTGTAATAACCAAAAACATCTAGTTTTCTAAATGCAAGTCCAATAGCTGTAGTCAAATATGATTTGTTTTCTAGATTTATTTTATCTTCTAATTGTTTTGGAATTTGCAATCCATCTGTTGGGTCAAAAAGATTAAATCCAACATTCATTAAGTTTTTTCTAAAAAAAGATAAATACTCTTCAACATTGTCGATATCGGAAACAACTTTGATATTTCTTATCCTTTTTTCATACTTAGTTTCAAAATCTTGAATTGCTTGTTTAACTTGCGTTACGTATCTTCTAATAAGACCTTCTTTTTCTTCAATGTCATCTGATCCTAATAAGATTTTTCTATCTAAACCTCTTAAAAATATATCGGTAATTATTGGGTTATTATCATATAAAATCATTAAATAATTTTCATCTAAACCAAATTCCAAAACTGCTGTTAAATTTGCATCCTCTGTTTTGTTAGATATTTGATTAATTTGATCAACAGCAGACTTTAGAGCAAAACATTTTACGTCAATTATTACGGGATTTAATCCTGCATTCTTAATGATCGTCGTATAACTATTAATGTCTGCTAACTTTGAAGCAACAAACAATATATCCATTGTATTTGCTTTTTCGTTTTTATTTATTACTTGATGAAAAATGGAGTAATCATCAAGATTATCAGTTAGTTGAACTAAGTTCTCCCATAATGAATTTGTTTCGATTGCTTTTTGCAATTCTTCATCTTTCATTAAAGGAGCAGTCACTACTCTTATAATTGCACTAGTAACTGGTATTGATAAAGCTGCATTTGGAGTTGTAATTTTGTTTTTTTGAATGACTAGTCTTAATTCGTCAGTAAATTTTTCAGCATTATCTAAAACAGAACTTTCATCTGCAATTTCTATTTTATGTGTATCAAATTTTTCAAGCACCCATTGATTAGCTTTGTTCGTAGTTATTTGAGCGAGCCTAATTTCTTTGTTTGATAATTCAACACCAAGAATTTCTTCTCCTTGAACTGAAGATTTTCCAAGTTTAGATTTAAAAAACCCCTCTAGTTTAGATTTAAAATTATTTTTTAATCCTGATGAAATTTTTGGAGATTTTGATCCAGGTAAAGTTGGTTTTTTAATTTTTATATCTTTTATTTTTCCAAAAATATTTGATAATTTATTTTTAACTTGTTCAGATTTAGATACATTAGTGCTTTCAGCTGACTGAACTGGATTTTCTTGCTCGATAGGTTTGTTATCTGTATTTTGATTTAAGTTTTCGTTTTCAGAAGTTTGTGCAGTTTGAACTGGTTGTTCATTCGTAATAGATTTTTCAGTTTCTAAATTAGTCTGACCTTCAACAACTTCACTTTGAGCGCTTTGTTTCTTTAATCTTTCGCTTTCCGCAAGAACATCATCATACCATTTTTCTAAAATTGGGATTGCTTCATCTAGATTTGTAGTGCCTGATGAAGAAATTTTTTGTTTTCCATCAATATAAAGTCTTCCAACCCAATTTTTTGATTTTAATTCACCCTTATACTTATCTTGTCTTACATATATATGTAATCTTCCATCCTTTTTATGAATAACTTGATGAGTAGAGCTTTCACTTTCGTCTATTTTTTTTTCATCCGCACTTATTTCTTGATTTTCAACTAAATTTTCTGTTTTAGTTTCATTTCCATCAGAAGTTGTCTCAAAATTTTGATTTTGATCAGTTTGTGTCTGATTTTCGGAATCAATTTTTGGTTGATTCTCATCTTCAGGTTGTGAAGCGTCCTCGTTTAATATTTTTTTATCGTCTTCTTGATCACTCATATGATTCAAAAAATTAATTCTCTAACACAAATTTATGAATCTCTAACACAAAATTGAAATTAAGTCTAACACAAAATTAAAATTTATGTGTTCAAAATGGGTATTAATTAAAAAAGTGGCATAAAATAATGTTTTTTTGCAAATTAAACTTAAATTATAAAATTTAAAAAATATAATCAATAATGTGAATCTCTAACACAATTTTTAATTTCTCTAACACAAAGCGATAATAGTCGATTGTGTTAGAGTTTTGAAATTTAACTTATTTTAAAAAAAGCTAGTAAAATCAACACAAATTTCATTTCAGCATTTTTTAAGATATTTTGTGTTAGAGTATAACTATTTTGTGTTAGAGAGCTTTAAAAAAAATATTTAATTGCCTAAAATTTAAAAATTTCAGAAAAAAATTTCAAAAATTTTCAAATTTATGAGTTTTCTACCTCTAATTGTTATTTTTAAATAAAAAAAAATTTAATTTTACAATTTCAGATTGTTTTTTTTTAAAATTATTTGTTTTAGTAAATAAATTTTTAAATAAAATTAGAATTTACTTATTCAATTGGTTTTCCTCTTATATCTGTATTTAATTCTTGATAAACAAACACAGTTACCATTCTAAAATTATCTAATATCCTTTCTAAATTAAAATTTAAGTTAACTTTATTGCAATTCAACTCTTTAAAATAAAAAGTTCGTGATTGATATAAGGAAGGATCTATTTCCTGTGTAATTATATTTAATATGTTTGACTTTTTATCTATTGCAAAATTATATCTGCATACATTATGAAGCCCAGTACAAGATAGTCGTTAACACTATTCCAAAAATAATCATTACCTTGCTTACACCAATCATTTTCCATCAACAACAACAATAGTGAGATCATCTTTCTGTATTCGACCAGATTTAATTATATCTTCAATAATTTTATTTAATCTTTCGTTATTAGGAACAGCTTGATATTTCTTAATATAATTTTGAAAACCATCCGACTCTAACATATTTCCTTTTGTATCTTTTATTTCGGTAATTCCGTCTGTGAAAATATACATTGAACTGTTAGAAAAATTTATTTTAGTTTCTTTAAACTTAAACTTTGGTGCAATGCCTAATGGTGGACCCGCTTCTTCAAAATTAGAAAAATTTCCATCGTTTGAATAGATTAAAGGTGGTTCATGACCTGCATTAGCTAAAAGTAATTCTTTTTTATTACTATCATAAATTCCAATTAACATTGTAACAAACATTCCTCTTGAAGTTGTTTCACATATTTCTGTGTTTAAAATATTTAAAAGTCCTGCTGCAGAAAAATTAGTTTTACTTAAACATCTGTACAAACTAGATGCTTTTGACATTAGTAAAGAAGATTTTATTCCTTTACCAGAAACATCTGCAACTCCAAAACCATAAACTCCTTCAGATAATTCAGCAAAGTTATAAAAGTCACCTGAAACAACTTTAGCAGGAATGTTTATACCAGCGATGGGAAAATTCTCTTTTTTATTTTGAGATAATAAAGTTTTTTGAATTTCACCAACTATTTCTATTTCTTTATGCATTCTATTCTTCTCAACTAAATCTTTTGCCATCTTTGCATTATTGATCGCTAATGCTGCAGGACCAGATAAAGTTTCTAAAAGTTTTCTATCGTTCTCTTCAAAAAGTTTATTGTCAGTTTTTTTATTTAGACAATGAATTACTCCAATACATTCATCTGAAACAATTAAAGGAGAACATAATACAGAATATGTTGTAAAATTTGTTTTATTATCTAGATCAAAATAAAATTCAGCAATCTCTCTCACATCTTTTCTTACGTCTCCTACTCTAATACACTTTTTTATAACTGCAGCTTTACCCATTACACCTTGTGTAATTGGAATTTCAAAATCTTCTAAGTAGGCTTGATGTTTAGATGCAATACATTGAAAGGTTTGGCTTTTATCGTCAATTAAAAAAATATTTGCTGCTTGTGCATTTATTCTTTTAATAATTACTTCTAAAGAATTTTGAAGAGTTTCTTTCAAATCAAGAGACTTTGCAAACTCTTGGTTCATTTGAGTTACAATAGCAAGATCCTTACTGCTTGTATCCTCCGGCTCATTCTTTATCTCTTTTTTCTTACCAAAAAACATATTTTTAATTGGCAATTTATTACTTTTTTGATAATTTTCCACTATGGAAGTAGTCATATATTCACCTAATTTTTACCTTCATATTCACGATGCAATATTATTAGTTCACTATTGCATTGATACTATAATTGAGTTTACAGCCCAAATCAAACTTTAACCCGTGCTACCTACTGCTGTATTTATTTTAGGAGCTTTATGGGGAAGTTTCTGTAACGTGTGTATACATAGGCTTCCAAATGATCAAAACGTAGTTACTGGAAGATCTCACTGCCCAAGCTGTAAAATTAAAATAAATTGGTATGACAATATTCCATTCCTCTCATACTTGCTTTTAAAAGGCAAATGTAGATCATGTAAAATGAAAATAAGTTTCCAGTATTTTCTTGTTGAGGCTATTGCAGCATTTGCTTTTCTTTTCATTTTTTTATTTTTTGGTCTTACAACAACTACATTGTTATTCTTTATGCTAATAATTTCTTTTATAATTATTTTCTTTATTGATTTAAAACATTTTATTATTCCAAATCAGATCACTTATAGTTTAATGATCATAGGTTTTTTCAAATCGTTTGATCCATTTCTAGATCGAAGTATTTTTCCAGATTATTTTCACTCACTTATCGGAGGTGTATGTGGTTATTTTGTCATTTGGTTATTAATATTTGTTTATAAAAAACTTAAAAATAAAGAAGGGATGGGTTTAGGCGATGCAAAACTTTTGTCAGCTTTAGGTTTTTGGTTTGGTTGGATTTCAATTCCCTTTATACTAATTTTTTCCTCCCTTACAGCTTTGGGTTTTTCTTTGCCAAGTTTAATTAAGAAATCCAAAAATCTGAGCACTGAAATTCCTTTTGGTCCACATCTAGTTGTTGGTTGTGTGCTTTATGTTGTTTTTATAGATGAGATATTTAAATATTTAATTTAATAACTACTGTCTCTCCATCCACCTCTATTTGATATTACATCACCTGGCAAAGCAGGAAGTATATATAAGGTCGAAGAGTCTTCACTTGGACCCGCTACGTTGGCGTACAAGTTAGATCCAAATATTACAAGCTCTGACAGTACTCCTTCATTAACAAATGCACACTGATCAGGTCCTCTTATAGTTGCAGACGCTGTTGCATCTCCACCAGTAGTAGTGGTGTCTAAGCTTGCATTAGTCTGCAGTCCTTGAGATTTATTAGTACCGCACTCATCATCTGTTGCACATATATATGCTTTACCTTGATTACATTTATTTGTACCAGTTGGTGGTTGGTAAACTGGAAAATATACTTTACCACCAAACAATGTAGGTGGAGCAGAAGCTTTTCGATATTGTCGCGGAATTATAAAAGATCCAGCCTCATCTCTATCTAACCTTACGTACCAACCTTTGTGGTCTGGAGTTGGACAAAGATCTCCAAATTCATCACCAGTTACATCTTTACATATACTTAAATCTTTTAGAGAGTCTGCTTCCTCAGCATTCAGATGAGCTTTAATTACAAAGTCTTCATCAGATCCTTTTGGTATTTTTGTTTGGTTTGCCCCACCAAATCTTGCATCAGGATTAAAATATGGAAAATCTACATCCTTTATTCCATATAAAATGTTATCTAATCCTTGCTCTTCTCCGCCTAAGTCTGTGTAATTCCCTGTTGATCCAAACAACCAGAAGTTAGGATCTGTAAAACCAATTCCTGCATCCATTGAAAAAAAACTATATCTTCCATTGGACGTGGAAGCATCTAGTTTAAATAATGTCGTTTGATCGAAAAGATCTGCGTCGTTCTCATCAGAATTTGTTAAATTTATCTTAGTAATTTTCCCCTCAAGGTCATTTACGTAAACTAAAGCTCCTCTCCAACCAATATCGTATACTTTTCCAACAGTATCTGGAGTTACTACCAAAGGTGATGAAGGTATTGAATTATTGATGTCACTACCACTTGGAGTAGGCTCTACGCTGCTACCTATGGTGACACCTCCTGGATCGGTATCTACTATGCTTATTGGACCACCATTCTCCTCTGCACCAAAAATTGAGCCTGGATTCTCTCTATCCTCTAAATTTATTAAGAAAACTGCAGAACCTGCGCAAGGGTCATTTAGACTTAACCCACCTCCCATAACCGCCACATAAGTGTCTTCATCCATGTTGTCTTGTTTTGATTTAGATGTTGATGGAATTCTAATTACTCTTGGAGCTGACCATGTCTCTCCTAATTGTGTATAATCGTAAATAGGATCTATTCCAGTGGCACCTCTACAAGCGGTAGAGATACTGAATGCATTAGGTTCTGTTGGTTCAGCATCTGAAACGTGAAAGTTAATTACTTTTTCCTCAGTAAATGTTACTCGTAAAGCTCCATCTTGCATACTTGCACTTGCTATTGGTATTGATTTTGCCTCCCCATTAGTTATTTCTGTTGCAGACAACACACCAGCTGGAATTACTTCACCATTTGCATAATCTAAAACTATACCATCAAAATCAAATGTTGTTCCTTTATAACACGATGATGTACCATTAATTGAAAAATCAGAGTCTGATGCACAAGGAGCAATAGTATTTTTTTCATCATCAATTTCTTCTTCTCCCGATGGTGTATTATCTATATCTACTTCCCTTGCTGCAAGATAATTTTCTAAAGCTTTAATTCCTTGAAGAGATTGTAAAGAAGATGCAAAACCAGAGTTATAAGGTTTTTGACTTATATTACCCTCATGATCAGCGACTAAGACTCTATTGTTAATATTATCATTATATATAGAAAACATATGGATTGGTTTTTCTGGCACAGTAACGTCTAAAACCGAGAAACCAGGTCCTCCTCTTCCATAAGGAATGATTAATATTGTGTGCCATGATGCTGACGACTCAATCCCTCCAGAAGGTTTTATGCCTTTCATGAATACATCATGAACAACTGGAGAACCGTCTACTGCAAAGATAGGGTTTGACCCACCTTTGTTACCATCTACTTTTCCATTATAATTTCTATTAATAATTTGTGGGAGTAATCCAGCAACGAATGGTGGAACAAATCCCCAAAGTTCTTTTCCATCTTCTGCCTGAATAGCATGCAGAACACCAGAGTTAGATCCGGCATAAATCACACTTTTTCTTGAATAATTGTTATTTAAAAAATTTTGATAATTATTCTTTGCTCTAAAAAAAGCTTCTTCATTTTCTTCGCTGTATTTTAAATTTGCATCTGGTCTACCCACCTCAACTAATTGAGAATGATAAACATCTCCCATCACGCTTCCTCTTACTTCAGTAATGTTACAATCTCCGTCGTAATCAAAATAGTCAGAGCCTCTCATGAAGTTGATTAATCCTTTAACATCATCTCCAGTACCTGATGAACCTAAATTACATGGCCCAGTTGACCCATTATGATAATCTTTCACAGTATAATTTAAATATTCAAATAACCTACCAAGTTCAGGTGCATAGTCAGTTTTAAAGTTATTCCAAGGATCAGCACCCGTTAGGTATGAAACTGTTGGTAACGCTGTCCATAATTTTCTACTATCCGCTTCTCCAACAGGTCTGGATTGATTTCTAATTGTCACAGCAGCATTCCAATTTCCATCAAGACCCATATCATGAACAACTGTTCCGTCAGGCTTTAATCTTTTTCTTAATATTTTTCCTCTCCACTCCCCAAATTGCTCATAGCCAAATTGTGCTTGGTATAATGAACCACCTTCTTGAATCGTTGCAGTAATCGCTGGAGCAGTAAAGGCTAATTTATCAGCAATTATTTGCCTAATTTTACTGGTCAACTCACTTTTAAGATCCTCAGGCGTATTAGCTATAATCACTTCTTCACATTCATCTGACGTGCTATCGGCGCAAGAGCCTGATCGAGCAAAATTTTCAAATGTTCTCATTGCCCCACCTCTAATACCTCCACCATAAGCAACAAATAATGATTTAATTCCTTGATCTCTCAGTCTTTCAATTCTTTGTCTTGCAGGAGCAATGTTTCTCATAGCCCCATCGCCAATAACAATTACGTAATTTAATTGACAATCAGAGTCCGGATCGTAA
>CENQ01029725.1_pt1 | contig 10136 bp, 17 predicted proteins | sample 356171 | NCBI WGS metagenome assembly CENQ01 (sample SAMEA2619802, study PRJEB7988) | marine metagenome | biome: marine biome (ENVO:00000447); feature: surface water layer (ENVO:00002042); material: "saline water (ENVO:00002010), including plankton (ENVO:xxxxxxxx)" | depth 5 m
TTGTTGTTGTTGTGCATTTCCTGTAAATCCTTGTTCTCCCGGAGTTGGTGCTTGTCCTGTACCTATTGTACCCCCACCTGCTCCTGTTGGATCATTAGGGCTAGCACCTGCCACACCTTGCTCTTCAGGTAATGGTGGCATATTCTCCTGTTGAAATTTCTTTAAAATATCTGCTTGAATTGCAGCATCTTGTAAACTGTTTGTGATCTTGTCTGGATCTAAATCCATTGCTTTTGCAATTTCACGTATAATATAATCCATCTTAGCAAATGGAGCTAATACAGGATTACTTGCTACTTGTAAGAATTGCATCAATCTTTGACTACGTACTTCATTAGCCATTAAACTTTCTGTGCCTTGTGCTTTGACTTCAAGATCACCTCTAATTGATTCATCAAAGTCAAACTGCATATTAAAACTAAAAAAGGCTTTACCTAATGGTGCAATAAGATAATCATCTATATTCTTTACGACACTTCTAATTGATCCATTAGCTGCTGACATTAACATACTTATACCTGAAGCAGTTCTACCTACACCTTGTATACCTGTCTGCCCATGAGCAAATGATGGAAAGCCTGAACTTTCATCTGCTAACACTCTAGCTTTATCAAACAACTGCATATTCTCTTGCGCTACATTAGGAAATTTAGTTCCAAATATTGCCTGACCAGGTGCGCCACCTTGTCTTCTAAATACTTTACCCGGATATACAGATAAATCTTGACCTGGTGTTAAATTAGTTTCATCTACTTCTATAATAAGATTACCTGACAATGCTGCATTATCAATTGCCATTCTCATAAAACCATTCATTAGCGTCTGTGTATCATCCATATTTTCAGCAATACCTATACCAAAAAATGAATATGGATTATGTTCATATGGCACAGCATAGTATGGTATACGCACAGGCTTAAATGGATTAAGCACAAGTCTTAATATCTGATTATTACATATCCATGCATTAACACTTACTTGATCTAACTCTTTTAATTGTTTAGGGATCGTAACTCCGTTTTCTTCTAATATACTTGTATCTACGTATCCCCAAAACTCTAGTACTTCTAATCTGTCAGGACTATAGTTTGCACTATTATCCTCCATGCTTTCTTCCCAATACTTACGTGTATAAGTATCTCCCATTTCAATTGCCATTTCAATAGCATCATTGTCAAAGTATGGACGAGACTTCAATGACCTTAGTTGTGTTTTTGAAAGCTTATGTCGTTCAACTATGTATTCAGCATCGTCCATACTGTTAGCATCTGGATCAGGATAAAAGTTCCAGATGGACACATGTTCAGTAGTAGGTACTGTTTTAATTAACGGATCATATTCTCCATCTTCTGACCAATTTGGATATTCTTTATCTTTAGCGAGCGGGCCTTTCATAATGCCTGTACCAAATAAAGCCATCTCAAATGCTAATGACCTTAGTTGTTTATTAGCACCTGACTCTTCAAGTTGATCAAATATCTTCTTTTCCATTTTTTTAGCAGCTACCATCGCCGGATGGAATGTAACACTTTTCTGTGTTTTACCTGCACCCTCAATTACTTTTTCTGAAACTGATCCTAATTTTTTTTCTAGCGGGCCTAATCTATTCTGTAAGTCTTCTAAAGTTTCACCTGGTTGTAGTTTATTCTCTTCTGAATCAAACAAGTATGGTATATTAGTTTGCTCTTCAAAAGTATCTTTTATTTCATCCATACTAGATGTAACATTTGGATCTGTATTTAAATGAACAGATTCAGCTACACCATCTGGTAATATAGTAGGATTGATGCTCAAAGGAAATTTAGAACTTCCAAATAATACTTCTATGATTTGTCCATATGCTGCTAATGTTTTAGTTTTAGTTACTTTTACAAATACACGAGATTTTTCTGTTTCTGTAAACTGAACATCATTGCCATATATACCTCTATAGTTTTTATAAGCTTTTAAGAATCTCTGTTCATCATTTAATCTAGCATCTTCTGCTCTTTTAAATCTTGATTCTATAAATGCAATAACTTGATTTACATCATTAGCTTCAATACCCTGATCGCCTGTAGTGTCTATTACAGCTACATCATCAGTCTCAAACATCATTTCATTATCTTTATCTGCCATATTTAATATCCAAAATTAGGGTCTGCAACTTGAAATCCTTGATTCTGTGTTAACGGATCAAAATCAAATAAGTTACTTCTAGGTCTAGTCATAACACCATAACGCAATGCATCATATAAGTGATCTTCTGCATTTGTGTCTACATCTTCAGGGTTCTTCTTATCAAGTGGTAACGCTGGTAATTGTGAAATAATATTAGTGCAAGTGTTAAAAAATACTAATCTTGGTTCTTCTGTAAAATCATCTACTTGTAAACGTCTATGTATTTCATTTTTACCTGATACCCTACTTCCTTTACTTCTATCTGATGGTCTCCATCTACATCCACGCATAATCATTTGTTCTGCTAACGACGGGCCAGGATCTCCACGCTTATGCCACAAACTAGAGTCTAATACTCCATAAAGAATAGTACCATCTTCTTGTTCTAAATCTAAAATCATATCAGCCAAATCGGTAGCTAATACTTTCTTTACATATAATTCTCTATATACTACTAACTGATCACTAGGACTTATAGCAAACCACAATATGCCACTGTAGCTTCCATACCCATAGTCACATGCCCTAAATCTTTTCCAAGTTTTCGGTATAGAGAATGGATCAACGACATGAATATCTCTATTAAATTCTGAAAAGGCTGAACCCTCACTAACATCCCAATCTCCCTCTAGTAGTTGTTTTCTCTGATGTTCAGGTAAAGACAATAGCATTGTTTCGTATTCACCTGATTCAGCTAAATAGGGATTATCAAATAATCTAGCTGGTATAAACCTACGTTTAAATAATGGTTGACCCTCTTTACTGTGTCCTTTAGGATACGAAAGTTTATCACCTGTTTCTATATCTGTTGCCCAAAACGACTTATTATATGGAGATGGATCAATAAACATTTTCTTGACCCATTGATGTCCTATACCACCTGGATTTGTAGTGGCTCTCATAAAGATAGGCAAGTCAGGACTAGCAGTACGTAAACGTGAACGTAAATAATTCCATGCGAAAGGTGTAGACCATTGTGTAAGCTCATCAAATCCAATCCAACTAAATGCTAAACCTTGATATCTTAGTACATCTTCTTCTCTGTCTAAATATGAAAACCATAATCTGCCCCCTGATGGAGCTACCCATTGCATCTTTCGTTCTGACCATTTTATATTAGGTATAACTTTCGGATACAGTTCTTGTGATTTCCAAACTAGTTCTCTTAATTCTTCAGTTGTATGTCTAACTAACAATCCCGAAAACTGAGGATGCATAATATAACGTAATGGATCAGCCAACATTGCATACGACTTCCCACCTCCTGCAGAACCGCCATATAAAACTTCTCTTTCACTAGATGCTAGAAACTCTGTCTGTGGACCGGGATTAGGTTTAAATATAACCTGTCTACCCTCGTATGGATCAGACTTTATTTCAGGAACTTCAACTTCTTCAATCTGTGGCTTTACTTGCACCGACTCTTTCGGTTTCGATTTTTTCTGCCGCCTTGATGACTTCTTCGTACCTTTTGGCATACTGACGTTTAATTGAAGCTGCTTTCTTACGTCTTCGTTCATCTTGTACTCGTTTTCTTAATCCTACATGAGATATATATCTGCCTGTTTGTTTCGATAACCAATTTGATATTTCTCTGTAACTATACTGCCCTAGATACTTTTTAGCTTTTTCTAATGCATCTAATTCACTTTTAATAGGTCTAAGAATATTAGGATCTTCAGGATCTTCTACATAACCAAATGGTATTGTTCTTGCCATTTTAGGAATAGGCAACCATTGATTTGTGTACCCTTTTATATCAGGCTGTGGTAAATCCCAATAACCTATACTTTCTGTTTTCATCTTCTCTTAGTTTTAGTTTTTGGTTGCATTCTAACATTTCTTCTTTTAGCTACAACTCGCAGATTTTTCTTTGAATTATTTAATGGATTCATATCTTTATGATCTACGTGTTTACCATCACCTTTTGTAACTAAACCTGCTTTTTCAAAAGCTCTTCTTGCTTTATTACGAGATGCTCTTTTCTTTTTTTGTAAAGGTGTCTCGTGATATTGCTTGTATTCTTTTTTATAGTTACGTTTGCGTTGCATCTGAATCTTTAGGTGGTAATATAAACAAACCTGTAGATGAAGTCACTTCCATCTTTTCAGTTTTAGCATGACCTGTTCTATCTAATAAATCTTTAGCTGCAACCATCTTTTCTTTAATACCTAACTCTGTAGGATCATCTAAGACATTAGCCATTGAAAATGCAGCTTTAGGAGCAACACGAGCTAAGTATTCTCTAGTCGCTTCATTGATCTCATCTTTTAAACTGCGAACAACTTCAGACGATGATGTACCATCTGAATAGCCTGCTAATTTTTTAGCTTGAACAATACTGCCTTGTGCTTTATCAAATAAAACATCTAAGAACAATCTTTGCTTTTGTGTCAACTCTCTTGGCATTATATCTCCATCTTATCTGGCTGTTCTGTTCCCGGTATTACCTGACAAAATGGTTTTGCTTGATGTACCTGTGGATATGTAACAGCTTTGTTTGCTTTTTCAATAGCACTTTTAAAACATTTTTCTTTACTTGTATGCAACTCATTACCTGTTATTACCATACAAGACTGTGCATTCATACTAGCACACAGTATCATTATAGACATCCACATCAGATTAACTCAAAATGTGGGGCATCTATGAACGGCCGTCTGCCCTCTGACCGGCGTAAATCAATATACTGATTCATCAAATCTTCAGCACTACCATCCCATTCATTTAGAGGTTTATGCCATGCTGCTCCCCATCGAATAGGTTTACCCTCTTTAATTGCTGCATCTTTCATAGCGTCAGCTATATCATCATACAGATTCAACTCCCACGACACACGTCCCGAAATATAAGCGACTAAATCGACTGCGTGACTTGTGCCTGTAGACTCTTGTGGCAAATGGCGAGAGTTCATTGTTTGTGACGCACCCTTTTTGACTAGTTCAGCTTGCTCACTTTTCGTCCGCAAACCGCAGGTGACTCCAAAATCAATTTTTGTCGTTTTTATTGCGGCTTTTACGATATTCACTAATGATTCGTTTACGCCGTTCAATCTCTCTAAACTTCTTGTACTTAATGTATAACTCATTTCTCATCTCTTTTCTTCTAATGTAGTCACTCTTATATCTTAAACTGTCTAATGGATACCTCCTGTCACCTATGTAGTTTTGGACGTATCTTATGTATATCACCTTTTCTTCATTCCAAAAAACTTACTGACAGATCGAATCCCAAACGATGCGGCCACAATCGCCCCTAAACTTATCTGATACCAATCCGGCATATTCTGCAATGCAATAAACCCATCAGTCACGATCTGTCTTCCCCAATCACCACAGAAACATAGAATCAGCGGGAGAGAGAACAAAATTGTTAGCCATTCGTCTTTCCAACTGCTTTGTGTAGCACGTATAGCAGCAAGCTCCCAATCAATCTCACCTGTTGCTTCTTTCATGCGTATCTGTGCTTCAGCTTTTTGCACAGCCGTCTTCCCATCTATGTAACTTGTAGCGAGTCCACCTAGTGAACCTAATATTGTTGTAATACTACCTAGCAATTCCACTTCCTCAACGATTTGTTAATTCTAGAGTTAGGATCTCTAGCTGTCTTTGCAGAAGTTAACTTTGCTTTCATGCCTTTCATCCTAGAACAAAAAGACTTTCTTCTTTTAGCAGCTTTAGAACCTTTCTTTAACTTAGATGGTTTAGTAGTTACTGCTGTTTTTAACTTAGATCCAGGATTAGCTCTTCTATAGGATGCAACTCCTTTTGCATTGAGTCCACCACTTTTAGATTTTCCTTCTTTTCTTTGCCATGCGGGTGATTTAGCCATTATCTATATGCTCTCGTTTTTTTCGCAATTTTTTTAGGTTGCTTTACAAATTGTTTACCTTGTCTATTGCCTTTAGCTTTAGCTCTATTAGTAGCCGCCTTTTCTGACGCACTTAATGCTTTCCAAGCAGCATCAGGGAGATATCTTCTTTTACCCTTTGATGGTTTACCTGAAGATGTTCTCCACTTTTGCTTGCCCCAATCTTTAAGACTTTTTTGACTTTTTGCGAGTGCCATTAGTTGCTACGATTGCGATTGTTACGCACCCTTTCTTGTCATTTTTTTTTTCATAGCACCACCTTTAGCCATGCCTTTTTTCTTTTTAGCCATTCCACCTTTAGCCATATAACCCATTTTATTTCTTACAGCTTTAGGTAGTTTCTTTAGACCTTTTTGATCATCTGATGGTTTCTTCATAGCTCCACCTTTAGCGTAGCCTTTTTTCTTCATCATTGCACCACCTTTAGCGTAGCCCTTTTTCTTTTTCATCATCATTCTATTTGTCCTCCGAATATAGATTGTTAAAAGTTACTTCAGGATCAAGATAACTATTATGTATCTCTGCTGAATGTATATATTGACTAGGCTTAAAATCAGGTACACCCTCGCCTGTCTCCCATAATGCAGGACTTGTTGTCCTGACTCTGTTATTAGGCAACGCAACTATGTTACCTGTCCACTTATCTGCATCTGTCAATTGAATTACATGACTTTGTTTATGTTGTGCTGGATCATCAGCGATATCATTTTCAGTATAATCTACAGTAAATAAGTATTTGCCTTTGTAGAACTCGCCATCTATTTTACATAGATAAGGACTAGAACTAGCTCTATCGAACTTAATTACTGAATGATGATGTGAACTGCAATCCCACGGCTGAGCTAAATGTGTATCCATTCTCTCCGGCCATTGTTCCAATCTTTCATCAGCAACAAGTGCTGTGATTGGCATTCTTGCCCACATTGCTCCACCATGAATATTTTGTGAATCATCAAAGTCGCTTTCACATCCTGTAAATACTACCTGAAAACTTAGGCATCTGTCAGGTATTGTATTGATTGCAATTGCCATTGCATGTAAAAACTCTCCATGATATTGTTCATGGTTACACGTATATTCTCTCCTCACCCAACATTTAAAGTGAGGTATGTTACTTACTAAGTACGACATTAAGACTTATAGCCACCACCTTTTGCTTTATACTGTTTGGCTAACATCTGTGCTTTACGTGCAGACCATTGTCCGGGTCTACCACCTTTACTGCCTGCTTTTATTCTATTAAATAAACTTTTACGCATTGAGGGTTTAGTATAATTCTTAGCTGCATTTACTGCCATAACTTACTCCTTTGCGCATTTACCATTATCTCTACATTCATCTTTAGTAGGACAATGAGGACAAGGTACAGGATAAAAATAAATCATACTTTACTCCTTTAAACATCTTTTGTGCTTTTCGCACTCTTTATAAGTTCTACATACTGAACAAGGTATAATCATTTATATCTCCTAATAATTTAAAATGGCTACTCGCACACCGAAAAGTAGCCACTATACTCCTACTGTATGACAACCACTCACAGCGATTGCAATGTATATACATAAAGCTATGATAATCAATTTACCATAATCTAAATCCCATTTTGTTCCCTCGCCTTTATTAGCAAAGAATGACATAACTCTTCCCCACATTATTTTTTACTCCTATTAACTGTTCGTTTTTTAGGTTTAGCTTTTCTAGATTGTTTATATCTACGAATAATAGCACCACCTTTAGCAAATTTTGTTGGCTTCAGTATAGTAGCCAATCTATTTAGAAATTCATCTAGATCTTTCTCACCATACTTTTTGCCATAGTTAGTAAGTAAAGCAGTAGCAGACACTTTTGGATCTTTACGTTGTAGTATATCTATGATTCTAGCTTCTGTCTTAGCTCGTGTCATTGTTGGCATTATATATTCTCCCTTTGCTCTACTTTAGATGAAACCTCAACTCGTGATCTTCCACCATTAACGTATAAACCAAACCAAGCGGCACCTGCACCTACAACTACAGATACGAAACCTGCTTGGGCATTGTTTGGCTCTGCGAGATTCATAAACCAATTGCACGTTTGATAAAATACAACCATATACGACAGGATCAATGCTCTAGGCACGATTCTCCATGAGTCTAATCGTTCAGGTGTTATCATAACTACAGTATCCTCGTGGTACATGAGGGTCTAATACATCCGATGCACTCAGATGACCCTCTAAATACATAGCTCTTTCTACATGATCTAGGCTATATTTAACACCTGTATTCATTTCTATTGCTTTTTGTACATAAAATACATCAGATACAGGTATATGCATCTTTTTTAACTTACTAATGCCCTTTTTAGATAGAAGCACATTGTAGTATTCGTCTAGTACAGACGTATAGTTATATAGTTTTACAGATTTCTTTCGCATTGTCAAGCATTATTTTCAATATATTGTACATTTATTGCATTTTAATGTACATTTAGGTGTATTAATAAAGTTTTTTTGAATCATTCTTAACTGTAACACCCTTAATGGGTAGTTTTACACATTATATTTAAGTTGTCAACCCCTAAAATGCAAGAAACACCATTATTTTTATATTGTGATCCTAGTACAATGTGTTATTTGTGCAACAAAAGTGGTTAACACCCATTTTTCCTGATCTGTGTAGGGTTTTGTGAACGCTAACGCCCCACCCGGTAGTGGCTCTTGCCCCTCCGTGCGAGCCGGAATTGCCGTGAGTCAAATTGAGTGATTCATTTTTATAAATGCATAAAAGTATAATTATTAAAGTATAAAGATAAATTGAAACATAATAATATTAAACACTTAAATGATTTTATAAACTGACTAATAATCAGATACACCAAAAGACACCACCAAAAAAAGCATACCTAGTGAAACAATTTGCATACTACTAGCAAATGTCTATAACTATTGTTGTCTCAATCCTGACTTGCCATATGGTATGTCACAATATTATGTTTCATTTCTGACTTGCCATATGGTATGTCACAATAAATTATTTTCAATTAAATGCATTAATAATGTTTACATTTATTAAAATCTGATGTATAAAATAGTTAAGGCAAATAATTGTCTTATTTAAATTAAATCATTTATAAGAGGATAAAATGACAAACACAGCAACAAAAACAGAAAATACTACTCAAGTAATTAAATTAGCTTCAATTGATAATGGTAAATTTATTTTTAATAAAACTAATAGAAAACCATTTGAAGTAATTGCAAATAGAGCAAACAGAATTGTTTCATCTATTAACACAATTGATAATAAATCAAATCTAGCAAGATCACAGAAAGAGTATGATTTATTTTTAGCAGATACTGAGCTAATGCAATCTGATTTTAATGTGTACACTACAGCAAGTAAAACAACTAATAAAAATAATAATAGCCATAATAAAAAAGCTAGTGTCAAAAGTGTACCTACTAAAATGCAAAGTGAATTGCGTAAAACTTTTTGTAATAAAGAGACGCTTGCATATTTAGAGCAATATGGATCTTATATAAGAGCAATTGGAAATTTGATCAGATATAATGATGCTAAAAAAATCAATTCAATGGTCAAAGTAAATGGATTGTCTTATGATGCTAAGACAAAAGCTTTTTCACTTTTATCAAATGGTCATGTTGTAAATTATAAAACTGTTTACACATATTGCGGAATACAAGTTGATCACAAGAATGAAACCGCTAAAGTGACTAAAAAAAATGGTCATATTCAAGGTAAGTCAAATAGTAAATCAAAAACTAAATCTAATGATAAAAAATCAGATGATAATGTTATATCATTTGACGCTTTATCAAAATTGACACTTGATCAATTAAGAGAAAAGGCAATTGATATTTTTGCAATATTTGGTGCAAGTTTTGAGAATAAAAAAGCAGATACTCAAAAAGAATTAAATAAAGCTTGCTCAATTACAATTGAAACAATTAACGAATTAAAATTGTTAAATGAGAAAAATAAAAAATAATCTCAATTACATAATTTAAAATTAGGCTTGCATTCGTGCGAGCCTTTTTTTATGCCTAAAAGTTTTTTGACAAAAAAACCTATCATCAACAAGGTGGGTGCGTGGGTGGGTGCGTG
>CENQ01024860.1_pt1 | contig 10135 bp, 10 predicted proteins | sample 356171 | NCBI WGS metagenome assembly CENQ01 (sample SAMEA2619802, study PRJEB7988) | marine metagenome | biome: marine biome (ENVO:00000447); feature: surface water layer (ENVO:00002042); material: "saline water (ENVO:00002010), including plankton (ENVO:xxxxxxxx)" | depth 5 m
TCAGAGGCATCTACTCCAATAATTTCCTCAATTTCTTTTTTTACTCTCTCAGGATCAGACTGATCTAAATCAATCTTATTTAGAACGGGTATAATTGTTAAACCTTCTTCGACCGCGTTGTAACACGTAGATAAAGTTTGTGCTTCAACACCCTGAGACGCATCAACTAGCAAGATTGCTCCTTCGCAAGCTGATAAAGATCTAGAGACCTCATAAGAAAAATCAACATGCCCGGGGGTATCAATTAAATTGAATTGATATTCCTCTCCATCATCAGCCTGGTAAGTGAGGTTAACGGTTTGAGATTTAATTGTTATACCTCTTTCCTGCTCTAATTCCAGAGTATCTAGAACTTGTGAGGTCATTTCTCTTTCTGATAAGCCTCCACAAAGCTCGATGATTCGATCAGCCAAAGTTGATTTCCCATGATCAATATGGGCAATGATAGAGAAATTTCTGATTTTCATTTTTTGTAACCTAGCCTAATTCCAGCTATGTTACTATTTTGACAAATTTAAACTCAGAATTCTCTTATTTCCGTTTCTTGAAATGCCTATTGTTGTACTTTTCTCTTGATCTAAGCCAGAGAGAATTTCCTTAAAGTCATTAACATTGCTAATTTTAGCTCTACCTAGAGAATAAACTATATCTCCGCGTCTTATACCAGATTCATAAGCTAAACCATCAGGATCAATCGAAGTTACTATCACTCCCTCGATATATAATCTTCTACCATCATTAATTTGATCTTCAACAACTAGTCCCAGGAAATTTTGTTGAGTTTCATTGAAAGCTAGTGCGGGGTCTTTAGGTAACTCACCAACAGTAACTGTAATAGTTTTTTTCAGACCATCCCTCAAAACCATTGCATTTACTTTTGAATCAGGCCTTATAGCACCAACAGTGAGAGGTAAGTCTGCAGAGTAAAATATCTCTTCTCCATCAAAAAACAAGATTACATCCTCTTCTTTTAGTCCTGAATTTTCTGCTGGGCTGTCAGCTATAATCTGTGATATCAATGCTCCTTTAGGGACTTCCATCCCTAAAGCTTCGGCTAATTCACTTGTAACCTCTTGAATACTAACTCCTAGCCATCCTCTTGCCACATAACCATTCTCTTTTAATTGATCTGCAACATCCATTGCATAGTCAATAGGTATCGCAAAAGATACTCCCATGTAGCCACCTGAACGAGTATAAATTTGGGAGTTTATACCAATAACTTCACCTTCTAAATTAAACAATGGTCCTCCAGAGTTTCCAGGATTAATAGCCACATCAGTTTGAATGAAAGGGACATATGTTGAATCAGAGCCATTAGGTATACTTCGACCCTTTGCACTTACGATGCCGGAAGTAACTGAAAATCTCAATTGGAAAGGAGATCCAATAGCTACAACCCACTCCCCAACTCTCAGATTTTTAGATTTTCCTATTTTCAATATGGGAAGATTTTCAGCCTCTATTTTAAGCAAAGCAACATCCGATCTAGGATCAACACCAATAATTTCAGCACTATATTCTCTTCTGTCTCCTAGACTTACTGTTATTTCATCAGCATCTTCGACTACGTGATTATTAGTAAGTAAATAGCCGTCTTCTGATATGATGAATCCAGATCCAGTTGACACGACTGGCCTTGTATTTTCTCTGGGCATTGAGGGTCTTGGTTGTTGTCCAAAAAATCTCTCAAAAAATTCATCATATCTTGGATCACCGAAGCCTCCCCGATAACTGTTTCTTTGTTTCACTTCTCTTGTGCTTGTAATATTAACCACAGCTGGAGAAGCTTCTTCGGCTAAATCAGAAAAATTGGGCAAGTCCCTTGCCTCAATTAAGAGTGAGGACCATAAAAGCATTGGAAACAAAAGTGATTTGTATTTGTTCATATAGAGTTATTAATTTTTTTCAGAAAGATTAGCCTTTTGCAGTATAAGATTCTTCTTCTCTGCAGAAAGATTCCCGCTAACAGAAACAACAAATACCTTGCCATTTCTCTTTATGTAAGAAATTTTAGTTGCTTCTTGTATGTCTATTTTATTTATTTCTTTTAAAGGATACAAACTTAGTTTAAAGGTCTCACCAGAATTCATCATTTTATAATTTGCCAAAGTGCCTCTATTATTTGTTTCCACGTTTTGTAAAACTACATTTAAGTCTGATACGGAATTATTCAAAACATTCATTGCTTCGGGACTGTTTATTGCCGTATCAATTTTTTGAGACGCTATGTCCGCAAAGGTGACCTCCTCTGACGAAAAAAAGGAGAAGGTGACTACGGCAACGAAGCTTGCAAGCGATACCATCAAATAATTTTTTTTCTTCGATAGCCGCTCTTCCGTTTCATTAGTTTCTATTGAAATATCGTCTCTCAACCTTGACCTCAAATTAGTCGATATGTCTCTTTCATAAAGAATATCTTCGCTTTCATCGAACAAATCTCTCACAAGATGAATATTTCGCCAAAATTCTCTGTAGGCTGGATTATGTTTTATTTCACTGAGTATCCTTCTTGTTTCAAATTCTGAAAGCTCTCCATCAGCAAGTGCAGAAATTTTTTCTCTCATTACTTTGTTATCATTCATGATGTTTCCTTGGCAATATTTTGTTTATTTTCTTCTCTGTAATTTTCTATTTCTTTATCCAGTATCTCGCGACCTCTAAATATTCTTGATCTTATGGTCCCTACAGGACAATTAACTATTTTGGAGATTTCCTCATAACTTAATCCATCAAATTCCCTTAATGTGATTGCTGTTTTTGTTTCTTCACTCAGCTGATTTAGGCAATTTTCAATTAAATGTTTAAGTTGACTTCTCATGAGAAGTGCCTCAGGAGAATCTAGGCTAAATTGCTCGATTTCAATGGCACCTTCTTTACCAATTTCAGCTTGAAGAAGCTCACCTCTTCTCTTTTTTGATACCAAAAAATTTTTAGCCGTATTAACGGTGATACGATATACCCATGTATAGAATGAGCTATCTTCACGAAATGAATGCAAAGATTTGTAAGATTTTATTAAAGACTCTTGAACAATATCCTCAGCAATTTGCATATCTTTAACAAATTTAAACGCTGTAGAAATTAGTCTAGTTTGATATTTAATTACAAGTAAATCGAAGGCCTGATAATCACCTTTTTTGGCTCTTTTCACTAAATTAAGATCTATGTTTTTATTTGAATCTTTCATACCTCTTTAGTAGACCATTAATACGCCTTAAAGTTCTCTATAAAAGTTTCTTAGCAATTTCCAAACCACCAGCAAAACCTATGTCCTTAATGCAGAGGATTGCTAGCGGTACTGTTTTCATAAATTCATGCATAGTTTCACTATCTTCAAATGTTTCTCTGAAGTTGGCATGATCCTCTTCTTTAATGAGAGAATTTATAATAGACCCAGACAATAAAACACCGCCATTAGCACCCCAGATTAGTGCAACATATCTTAGATAAGAAGATAGAAGATAATTTAGAAGATTAATTGTTTTAACACAATTTTCATCATCTCTTCTTTGAAGTATATCTTCATTGGATAAATTTGTGGCTGAATTGCCGGAAAAGAACTTATAGAAATACTGAATCCCTTTTCCAGATAAAAAATCTTCATAAGTTGGCATTCTAGAATTTTTTTTTATGAAACTATCAACAATTTTTTTTAAATCAGGCCTTTGAGCTTTATTAACTATATTAATGTGACCTGCCTCTGTTGATATTACGGATTTTCCTACCACTCCTGCCAAGCCTAAGCCAGTCCCAGGCGATACCAATATTCTTGGTTTTTTATCATTTAATAAATTATCTCCAATGTAAGATAAAGAATCGGAACCAAGAGTGTGTAAAGCGTTTGCCTGTAAAGCTAAGTCATTTAAAACTACCAATCCATCGGGGAAGACTTTTTTTTCTAGAGAACTTTTACTAAATTCCAAATCGACATTAACGAAAGTTACCTTATCGCTCAAAATTGGCGCAGCTACTCCAATAACACCTTTTTTTGTTTCTAAGTTATTTTCATTTATATAACTTATGCAAAGTTCTTCCATGGATGCATACTGATTTATCGGATAAGTACAAACTGCAGAAATGGTAGAACCATCTTCCGTAACACAAAACCTAGCATTCGTTGCTCCCAGGTCAGCTATTACTATCAACTACCTTTCTCCAAACTATCTTCATGAAAATCTATAATTTTAGAAACAATAGGTATCAAATTTGATTCTTTAAACTGCTTTTTATTTACGAGGATGTCAAATATTTCTATATCTTCATAAGACAAGAATTGTTGAAATTTGTTTATTTCCTCATCGGTTAGTTTGGAAAGGTTTTTTTCAACGAACGGAATTAAAATTGCGTCAAGCTCCCACAATCCTCTTCTACATTGCCACAAAATTTTTTTCTCTAATTCGTCCAAATTATTCCCTTATAATATAAGCGATGAAAGATAGCACTCTGTTAAAACTCGACTATTTGAGCATACTTGAAATAAATGGCAAAGGATCATTCGATCTACTTCAAGGACAGATAACAGCTGATGTAAACAAAGTATCTGATAATAATTGCGTAGTTGGAGCTATGTGTGACATCAAGGGAAGGGTCATCAGCTCTTTTGTCGTCATCAAAAACTTCACAAAGGATGATGGTTTTATGTTAATTGGCAACAACGATTCTCTTAAAATACTAAATGAAGCTTTAATCAAGTTTGTTCCGTTTTACAAGACACAGCTTATGTTAAATGATCAAATAGAAATATCAGCCATCAAAGAGGCAACCCTTTTGAGAGATTTCCCTAAAACCGATCTTTCTAAGACATCACAAGCTTTAGATAATTTTCAAAGAGTTCATTATTTAAATAAGGATTACCACCTTTTAATCGCAGAAGAAATTAGTGCTTTTGGAGCCTATAAAATCGTAGAGAAGTCAAACCTCTGGAAATTAGACGACATTAAACATCATAACTTTGAGATTTCATCTTCCACAACCGGTATTTTTACTGCCCATGAGCTTGGTTACGATAAATCTAAAAGAATAGATTTCGAGAAAGGATGTTATACAGGACAAGAAGTTGTAGCCAGAATGCAATATCGGGCAAAGAAACTGCCTAAAATATTGTGTCGCGAGTCAAAAAATACTTATGAAGTAATGTCAAAAATTTACAATGACCTAGAAAAGCAAATTGGAACAGTTCTCTCAAGTGCGAAGAGTGAAAATACCAACCACTACCTTCTTTCAATGAATAAAAATTACCAAAATGAGGACTTTAAGTTTTAAGGTTTTGTCCATTTAATTGGACTCAGTCCATTCAGCTTTAAATATTCATTAGCCTTAGAAAAATGTCTACATCCAAAGAATCCTCGATGGGCAGATAAAGGAGAAGGATGAGTGGCTTTTAATATGCAGTGAAATTCCTTGCCTATCTTAGATGCTTTTTTTTGTGCGTAACCTCCCCATAACATGAATACTATATTTTTTTTATGATTAAGAATTTCAACAATCTTATCTGTGAATGCTTCCCAACCACGATTCGCATGAGAAGCAGGATCACCCTCATTAACAGTCAAAACTGAATTTAACAAGAGAACTCCTTGCTCTGCTAAAAACGACAGATCTCCATTCTTGGGACTATCTATTCCTAAATCATCTTCAATTTCTTTAAATATATTCCTTAAAGATGGTGGTAACTTTATCTGCTTTTGAACTGAGAAGGCCAGACCATCAGCCTGACCTCTTCCGTGATAAGGGTCTTGTCCTAAAATAACTACTTTAACATCATCAACACCAGTTAATCTCAACGCCCTAAAGGTATCTTCATTTGGTGGATAAACAACTTTATTTTTTAATTTTTCTTGAATAAGAAATTCTCTTAACGATTGCATATATGGTTTTCTAAACTCTTGATTCAGCAACTCCAACCATGTCTCATGCATTTTAGGAGAATGATTATTCGACATAAAATTAAATTATATGGCATTCAAATTTACAAAGTAAGGGTTTAGAAATAAGAAAGAATATTATCCACAAAATCTGTGGATAACTTTATGGATAACTTAGTTATTCATTTCGATAAAGAATTTATAGAGGGTTTTCAGCAAATTGTTCAATTTTCAATCACTTTTTAAAATTGTTAACAAAATCAATACGATATAAGAAAATGAAAAAATTATATTTTATTTACCTAATTAAAATAGCTTAAATTGAAACAATACTTCAAATGCCCGAAAACTGTGCGTAAATTAAAAAATCAAATAAATCATTTATGGAGAAAATATTAAATGTTACAAAAACAATAACTTAAAAATCTAGCTTATAAGTCTGACGTTAATTACATTTTCAATTTTTCTTAAGCTGTTTAATGATTCTTCATCAACGCGATTCTCTATGTCAATGAGATTATAGGCAATCTCCCCTTTACTCACATTGGTCATTTCTGCAATATTTAAATTAAGCTCACCAAGAGCAGTTGTTATTTGACCAATCATCGCGGGAACATTCCTATTTGTAATACTTATCCTATATTGAGTTGTTCGCATCAAATGGACGTCAGGAAAATTAACAGAATTCTTTATATTGCCAGTTTGCAAAAATTCTTTTATTTGATTCACTGCCATTACTGCACAATTTTCTTCTGCCTGTTTTGTGCTAGCTCCGATATGGGGCAAAAGGACAACATCACCCTGCGAATTAGCCCTAGAAATTAATTCAGGAGTTGGAAAATCTGTTATAAAATTTTTTAGATTGCCAGTACTAAGATACTCCAAAACGTCATAGGTATTTACAACTTCATGTCTTGCAAAATTGAGTAAAGATAGTTCTGAAGCCCTTTTAAATAAATCTTTATTAATTATTCCTTCAGTAGTTGACAGAGCGGGTATATGAATTGAGATATATTTACTGTGTTTAAATAAATCTTCTATTGAGTCAGCTGGAGATACTTGACTAGGCAGTCGCCATGCCGCTTCAACTGAGAGGGCCGGATCATAACCTATGACATGCATATCAAGAGCGACTCCCATTCTTGCTACTTTGGAGCCAATAGCTCCAAGCCCGACCACTCCTAAAGTAGAACCTGCTAATTCACTTCCTTTAAATTGTTTTTTATTACTTTCTAAGAATGGTTCTAGTTCCTCCATATCTTTCATTGCAGAGAGATTATTTACAAAATCAATACTCTGAAAGATATTTCTGGAGGAGAGCATAAGTCCAGCCAAGACCAATTCTTTAACAGCATTAGCATTTGCACCTGGTGTATTAAAAACAACTACCCCTTTTTCAGTACAGTCTTCAACAGGGATATTATTAACTCCCGCACCCGCTCTTGATATTGCTTTTAGGTTATCATTAATGACTTCCTTTGATAATTTAGTGCTTCTCACTAAAATACCATCAGGCGACTCTAAACCTTCATGGACATTACATTCCGTACCAACTAACTCATCAAGACCAACCTGAGCTATGTTGCTCATTGGCTTAACTGTGTAATTCTTCATAAAATAAGTTGTAAACTATAAGTCTCGAAGATTAACATTAATTGCCTAAATGATCGATAAACTATATAGTCTTGCACTTTTTTTTGTGTAATGAGAAAGCAATTTTTAAACTTAAATGATTTATCTCGAGATAAATTGGAAAACATATTTGATATTTCTTTAGAGTTAAAACAAAATTCAAAGATTGGCGATCAACTTAAAAATAAATATTTAGGATTAATTTTTGAAAAGCCCTCCACAAGAACTAGGGTATCTTTCGAAGTTGCTATGACCCAACTCGGTGGCAAAGCAAGCTTTCTTTCTGTTAATGACTTACAACTTGGCAGAGGTGAACCTATAGAAGATACATCTAAAGTTCTAAGCTCAATTGTGGATGGTCTCGTTTTAAGGACTATGAACCATAAAACCCAAGAGGAGTTTGCGCAAAATTCAACCGTTCCCATCATTAATGGACTTAGCAATATGTCCCATCCTTGTCAGTTATTAGCAGACCTTCTAACCTTCAAAGAGGAAAAGGGTGAAATTGAGGGAAAAAAAGTTGCTTGGTGTGGAGATTTTAATAATGTTTGTAAAAGTTATGCCGAAGCTGCAAAAATCTTTAATTTCGATTTATGGGTCTGTTGCCCTAAAGAATTCATGCCTAAAAATAAAGGCCCTTATGAACATGTTAACTTCACTTCTTCTCTTCAAGAGGGCATAAAAGACAGTGCAATTGTAACCACTGATGTTTGGGTTTCTATGGGTGATGAAAAGGAATCTGCAAAAAGAAAAAATGAATTTAGAAATTATCAAGTTAATGAAAAAGTATTGGATATGGCTTCTTCGGATGTAATATTTTTACATTGTTTACCAGCTGTACGAGGTCAAGAAATTTCTCAAAATTTGTTCGACGATCCCAGAAGTCGTGTATGGAATCAAGCAGAAAATAGGCTCCATGCTCAAAAAGGCCTCCTTTTAGAGTTATTAAAATAATGTCAGGTCAAAACTTTATTAAGTGCCCTCTTCCATTCCAGATAACTATGCGATTCTTCTTTTGGAAAAAAGGTTCTCTCAATTTCTCTAGATTCCTTAAGTCCATTTAGATCATTAAATAGACCCGCGCTTATCCCAGCCAAATAAGCTGCACCCAATGAGGTTGTTTCAATTATTTTTGGGCGTTCCACCTCAACATTCAATACATTTGATAGTTTTTGACAAAACCAACTATTGGCCACCATTCCTCCATCAACCTTTATACTGTGAAAGTCTGCATTATCTTCGCTCATGGCCTCGAGAAGATCTTTTGTAAGGAAAACGACCGACTCTAATGTAGCTTTGGTTATATCAGCTTTAGTGGAATCTCTGGTCAATCCAAAAATAGCACCCCTTGCATCTGCATCCCAGTAAGGAGCTCCCAATCCTGTTAGAGCTGGAACAACTAATACATTAGACTCTTCTGATGCCAGCTTTGCTAATTTTTCTGTGTCAGAAGCGTCAGAAAAAAAATCCATCTCATCTCTAAGCCATTGTATTGCTGAACCTGCAACGAATATACTTCCTTCTAGTGCATAAGTAGTTTTTCCATCTATTCGGTAAGCAATTGTTGTCAACAGCTTACTCTTAGAATGAAGTCTTTCGGCACCGGTGTTAAGAATCATGAAGCAACCAGTTCCATAGGTACTCTTAACCTCTCCAGGCTTTACACAACATTGTCCTATTAGCGCTGCTTGCTGATCGCCTGCAACACCTCCGATACTTACTTCTCCGCCAAGTACATTTGTTATCCCGAAGTCAAAAACATTGTCACAAACCTCAGGAAGCATACTTCTTGGTATTTCAAATAGATTCAGTAAATCTTCATCCCACTTTTGTTCTTCTATATTGAAAAGCATGGTTCTAGAGGCATTAGTTACATCGGTCTTGTGACTTGCACCTTCTGTTAATTTCCATATCAAGTAAGTATCTATGGTGCCAAAAAGTAACTCTCCGGCCTCCGCCATTTTTCTTGCCCCCCCTACATGATTGAGAATCCAATTTACTTTAGTAGAAGAGAAATATGGATCTACCGTTAATCCAGTCTTGGAATTAATTATTTTCGCCTGATCATTAAGTTCATTACAAAAATCAGCTGTTCTTCTATCTTGCCAGACAATTGCATTGTAAATAGGTTTACCATCTTTCTTATTCCAAACAATAGTTGTTTCCCTCTGATTTGTTATACCCATCGAGGCAATATCTTCAGCAACCAAGCTATTTCTCTTAGCTAAAGTAATAAGAGTGGACAAAACAGATTCCCAAATCTCTTCAGGATTATGTTCAACCCAACCTTCTTGAGGAAAATATTGGTTGAATTCTTGTTGAGAAGAGTCAATGTAACTACCTTTGTCATCATATAAAACTGATCTTGTACTAGATGTGCCTTGGTCAATTGCTAGTAAATATTTCCCCATAACTACTCCACACCCTCAGTATACTAAATATAAAATTACTAAATACTTATCCACAGAAAATTAACAGAAAATTTGTATGTTTATAGTATTGTGTTTTTGTCAAAAACACAGTATCTTGTGTCCCTCAAGATAAAAAGACACAATATATAGGGATATTAAGAAAAAAGAAATATTAGATAAAGGAAAGGGAAAAGATGGAATCATCAGCTCAATCACAAGAAAAAG